>Ga0194115_10001611_pt1 | contig 28490 bp, 23 predicted proteins | sample TA2MahsurfametaG_3_FD_148656 | JGI IMG/M metagenome (GOLD analysis project Ga0194115, IMG submission 148656) | Freshwater microbial communities from Lake Tanganyika, Tanzania - TA2015002 Mahale S4 surface | ecosystem: Environmental > Aquatic > Freshwater > Lake | place: Tanzania: Lake... | reverse complement strand
AACGACCACTACGGCTGACGCAAATATACGCACTATTTCCGTATTTTCGACATAACGCGTACCAAACAAACCACATGTGCCCCTCGGCACGATGACAGCATCACATTATGGAGAATACAGTGTTCATATACAAGTTGAGTATATGAACATACATACATACATAAATGTGTTCAGATATGATATGATATCACTGTGATACGTCGTACAGGACCAGGATATGAAAGATCGGCAACGCATTTCGGCTGTCACATTTCAAATTTTTTCACATGTGATGCGACAGGAAAGGCTGCGAAACGAGCACATCTCGAATGGCAATCTTTCAAGAAGTTTTCTCTTTCATATGGTGCGATCGATAAGGTCTTGCGATTCATGTTGCATCCGCTTTGTATCTCTAGCGAATAATCCAAGGTGTAAAGGCTGTTGTGATGAATTGCAGAATTCGTCGTCGTCCTCCGACAAAGGCATCTTGTCGAAAGAGGCTGTCCCACAGGCAGCGGAAGCCGATGATAAGGAGGACGACGACTGTTCCTCAGATAGTGAGGGATCTGCAGGAGGAAGTGAGGGCGGCGATGAGATTCATTGTACGCAACTACATCCCGAAGATGAAGACGATTATGAAGTAGTTCCAGCCCCAAACGGCAAAGAAAATCAAGCTACTACGTTGGACATAACGGAAGAACGTCCACCCCAGGAGGAGGACATTCCCATATGTTCAGTGATAGGAAATGTCACAAGCAAAGACAAGACGATGACTACCGAATGTGAAGATATTTGTTTTATTTGTGGACAGTCATTGGTAAATCTCAAACACCGTCTCAATCATATCAAACGTTGTTCGAAGAAACATTCCATCAAAGGTCGAGATGTCATGGTCGATACGGAAGCAGATATTTTCGTAGAAGTCGAGGAGGCAGCCACAACGAATAAACAATCTACAACTACCATCCTTCTTCCACCTTCTCATAATGACAATAATCCATATACCCGACAAAGTACTTGGCATGGAGATGCTAGTCTTACATTGAAACTGGCCGAACAAACATGTGCTCCAGTATCGAATGGATCAATATCTTCTAATACCAGCTCCACCGCCCTAAAACAAGCATCACTAAATGCCTTTCTAAACAATCCAATCCGTAACCTGAATAACGTGTTGCTTGCTGGAGCAAGGAAATTGACGAAACAGGCTCAGATAAAGTCTGCGACACTACAACAAAAGGTAGAGAAAACTTTCTCTTCTCGTGGTGTCAAACGTGGTTGGGGAAGTCTTTCTTCCAAACAACAGAAGGGCAACTACTCGTCGGGATGTCCTGCATACAAAAAAATATCTGGAACTGATTTTGTCTGTGATGGATTCCATCATGCAAAACCTGGTCTGACGAAGAATTACTTTTTGACACACTTCCATTCTGACCACTATGGTGGTATTACAAAGACATGGGAATATGGAACTATTTATTGTTCCTTACCCACAGCTGAACTTGTAACGCAACAATTAGGAGTCGATCGAAAGTATCTACATCCACTCCCTATGAACATCCCCACGATTGTGGAAAGTAGGGGTAAACCGATTACTGTTACATTACTGGATGCCAATCATTGTCCAGGTGCCGTCATGTTCTTGTTTCAAGTCGGGAAACGTCAGATTTTACACGTCGGAGATTTTCGATGGGATCGCGATTCCATGCTACAGACAGGATCACCTCTAAGGGATTTTGCGACGGGGAAATTAGTATTGGATGAGTTGTACCTCGATACAACATACTGTGACCCCAAGTACACACTTCCAACACAGGCAGCAACAGTCGACGCAATTCAGACAGTCTTTCGCAAGGAACTCGAACGATGCAGTAGCAATAAGACGGCCAAAACTCTTCATTTGTTCGGTGCATACACCATTGGTAAAGAGCGGATGTATCTCTCCGTCGCGGAACAACACAATATGAAAGTCTATGTCGATTCACGAAGACATCGGATCATGTCCGTACTTAACTGGCCAAAAGAGCGTACCGCCCTGTTGACACAGAATAAAGAGGAGGCATGTATATGGGTGATTCCGTTGGGAGATATCAACATGAAGAAGCTACCAGAATACTTGCAAATGGCAAACAACAAACCGTTTGCCACACCGTACGATCGGGTCATTGGCTATCGACCCACGGGATGGTCGTTGGGGTCGAATCCTAGTTCGTCTCTTGTTTCAAGTCGATATCATGGAAACACGATCATCCATAGTGTCCCCTACAGTGAACATTCTAGCTTCCCGGAGCTAGTCGACTGCCTAGCTTGCCTAAAACCCCAATGTACGATTCCTACAGTGAGCGTCAGCAAAAGTGATCAACAGGTGAAGATGTTAATGAAAGCACTCAAAGAGAAGCAAACCACCTTGCACTTTCTTAAGTGTGATAATACGAGTTAGTGACTAACAAAAAAATTGATCTTCGAAGTCTCTTGTTATGATACCTGCAAACAATCCGGGAACGTCGACAGCAGCTCTTGCCATTTTGTGGTACCACCTATCCTGCAATCTTCGTCGATGGGAAGGCCACAGTAACAGCACTGTTGTTCGCTAGCGAACGAAAGGTACCTGGGGATGTAGAATGCATTGTCAGGGGCCTGTATCCGCCCTGTAATGACACAGTACCCAGCTGAATTTTTGGAAAGGATGTGATAACTCCTGGCACCGTAGGAATTCCAATGACTTCGCAGGTTCCCATAAAGCCAAGGGACATGAACCCTGATCGTTGCATACTTCCACTGACCTTTCCACTCAACAGCCACTCACTGCCCGCAGGATCGATCGTATACACGATATCACCATCCGCTGCAGTTTCCACGGTGAAGGAAAGCTTGATCGGCTCGCCTACACGGCCTTCCTCGACAGCCAGTTTCAACGACGCCGTCGCAGAGGCAGACGTTGTGGAGGAAGAAACCTTCGCAAGATCATCACCCAGCTGACTCAAATCCAAAGGAAGATCCAACGAAAAGCTTTTCTCATTTTCACTGCGTAGATTTGCTCGCAACACTGCATTATGACGAACAGCCGATGCATTGAAATCACAAACCGCGCATTCGAATGCCAAGGAAAGTTTGTCGCCATCGGATACAACGCAATTTACCAGGTCGCCGTTATGGTCAACACCACCGACCATCGTCAAATGGGATGGCAGCACAAGACTGCATTTCAAAATAGAAAAATGACCAGGAGTGTTCGCCAAAAGGTCGACACCTATGAGAACTCGCTCGCCGGTCTTCATCCAAACAACATCAATCGACTCGACTGACAACACTGTCTTCTCTGAAACTGATACAAGTACTTCCGATACGCTCTTCATTTCTGTCCTCGAGGGCAGATCAGAAGTCTCGGTGACAGCATGGAGATATTTTACAAAAGCCTGCGCCTTCAGGCCCGCTGGAGCTTCAATGGACGGAGCCCGTGATTGCGCGTCAAGAAGGGCACAGCGAACATGAGCCTTCAACACGGTTTTGCCTCCTGGCTTCGAAGCCCCGAGCTGGACATTGTATTCCGTTTTCCAGTTTCCGGTGACCGGGTCTTCTCGTGGTCCAATCATCAGTAGCCCTTCGGAACAAGTCAAGTGTAACCGACCACCTGTTACGATGTCGGATCGAGCTTCGAATGTAATGATCACATCTTGATCATGACCCGGAATAAGGTAGGCAGGTTCAATACTTATCGTGTGTGTTGGTTCACTTGGCAGAACATCTACGCCGACAAGGGGTGCTGAAAGTTCCATGCTATCGTAGTAGAAGTACCCTTGTTTCCACACGATTTCAAGCGTCGAAAGAATAAACATACCCGATATCGCGGGGACCCAGTCGAAATGGAAGTAGTTTGCGCCAGGGTTCAAACTTATCCCTCCGTCAAGCTTGAGAGTCTTGAACGAATCCTGTTCCTCCACAGAGTCTTTGTTCTCGACAATATCCAAGAACGTAGCATAATCAACGATTAAAAGCTTCAGCGAATCGAGCTTTATTTCCATCGGAAGAGTACTGAAAAGTGTCACCTTGACACCTACTTTGTCCCCGACAGAACAGAATCGCTTGATGATTTCCTTGCTATCAATACCTGCTCCCATTCTTGAAGTTTGTGATGCCATGTCCAGTACCTGGATGGAAGTTTCTAGAAAGGCGACAGTACCATATTTTGACTTGCCAATTGATTCGTGATCGATCACTCGTTCTAGATCATCATGGAGAGCCTCCAGGGCTTTCCTTGGTACCGCCGCAGAAGTCCTTCGACTGAAACAAGCCGCTAGAGTCTTCAAATAGTCAGTCGCACTGGCAGTAGATCGCTGGCAATACGCTAGTCGAAAGAGTCGCCAGAAGTGGCAACGGTCCCACTGATCCCACCGATACACCTTTACCGCCGACTTCAGTATTCCAGCCGCTATACTGAGGTGACCTTTCCTGATCAAGTGCTCCACTAGCTCGGCCTGAAGACGTAACGCCAGACGACGTCTCTGTCCGAAGCGACCCAGAATTACCATGGCCAAAATAATTTCAAGGTAGGTATCTTCATAACCTTCACTCGAAGCAAATGCATCTTCCAGAATGAAGCGTCGACCTTCGCCATAAGACTCCTTCAGAAGACGCGAAACGAGAGGCTTCCCACCATCGCTCTGAAGAGCATCTGGATATGCCCATGAATCCCACATTGTGAACATGTCGGTCGGAAAAGACTGTTCATATCGTCGCAAAGGATTCCCGTTCGAAAGCTCAGCATCACCTAGCTGTTTGTAAATCAATCGAGCCATCTCCAGAAGTTCACCGAGACGAGAAGCTACTTCGTTCTCAGCCTGAGATGGGGCAGCTCGAGATCCATCAATACCCAGAATTTCCTCGGATAGAGAGTCGAAAGAGTTAAGACGTGTCAATGCGTCGGCACCGACGGAACTGAGATAAGTCTCACAGGATGTTTTGACATCCCAAGCGAACTGTACGACCCATTTGCCTGCTTCTACTTCTCGCTGGTTTCGTTCCACGTCGGTAGATGTCTTGATGCCTCTCATCATGACTGAATACATGTACTTGCAAAAGACCTCACATCGGGCAATCACCTCAACGGGTCGTTCCATCTTGAAGAGGAGACGAATTTCTCGAGCGAACAGATATCGTCGAACAACTTCAAGGATCGGCGTCAAATCGAATTCCGTCCTCAATCGCTTGCGAAATCCCACGAAATCCGCAGTGTCAGCTAGGGCCATCAGAGGTGGTCCCACTTCGTCATTTAGTGCCTTTGACTTTCGCTTTAATCTGATCGCCTTCTTGTACTGCGCGTCCGATAAATCTGGAAGGAAAGCTCTGAACTCGTCGTACTGCAAAAGAGCCTCAGCAGGAAGTTGCATCTGCTCGTACGTAAAGGCAAGACTCTCCTTGACGAGAAAGAAGTAGCCAAGATTAAATTCAGTAAGTGGCGAGCTTTTCGAGTCCTTCTGACTTCCGGCAAAGTAGCCGGCATTATTGCTTGCTTTTGACTGATTCTTCGCAGCCTGTGCTGCCATTGCTCTTTGAGAGTCCAGTCGTCGGAGTTCATCATTGTATCGACGGCATCGATCGAAGAAGCCATTCATAATGACAGAGCCCAGCATCCGATTAAAGGCGTTCCATTCTTGATGGCGGGTGACTGTTCCTGCTTCTTCGTTAACTGTCATTGATGCCACCGTTCCACCGCCAGGAGATTTCTCTAGAGATGATTTGGACATGACACAGACTTTTCCATTCGGAAAATCCTTCACCATCTTCCTGTACAGCAGCTTGTCCTTCGTCGTCAACATCTGCAGAGCCATGGAAGGCGGATCCACTTCATCATCATGTGCACCCTTATCCCCACTCCCTACTGAATCCAAAGAGTGGGTGGAGCCGTCCATATCTTGCTGATAGTTGACTATGCGCTCTCGAGCCTTCGCAAACTGAGTTGCTAAAGCTCGTCGAACATTACCAGAGCTAATAGCGGCTGCTTCTTCCCCTGGTCGGGTTGTAGTCGATTTCTCTTTCGATTCGCCGCCAAGGGGAACGTAGACAATCAAATAGTTACCACCGATCCCTGGCATTGCAGGATTCGTCATGGTTGACCCAGCAGTAGTGGGAGTCCTGCTACCGGAGGGTCCCAAAGATGCTTCAACCTGACTTACAAAGGCTTGGATGGAGGGCCGTACCTTCGTTCTGTACTGATCGACATCTTCACAGGCTGCGACATACAAATGACACAGGGGAGCCATATGCCATTCGGCGGGATCCATACTGTTAGTTACTGCCGAACCTGCAATACCACCCCATGCGACATTCGCTTCGCCTGTCCCAGAAGCAGTCCCAGTCCTCGTCAGGATCATCTGAACTGGCATACTACTGATAACGTCCGATGCACCGCTGCGAATATTTTTGTACTGGACTGCCCGAAGTGTATTCCCATAATCTTCTTCAAAAATGGCAGATAACTTTTCGAAGACATTTTCGACCATAGAAACAGTCGTAGAGGGGGCAGCAATGCGACTCTTCGCTAAGAGATTGTCGGCTTTCGGTGCCGTAAGGCTTCGTCCTGGTTTCGTCGTCGGATCAATCACGCTTACCGCCACACGCATCGTTACGGACTTTTGGCTCCCGCTTCCTCCTCCATCCTCACCTGAAACGTCTTTCCCGAAAGGAATATGGACGGGAGTCTTGTTGGTATCTCGTGCTTCCTGAAGGGAATTGAAACCAGCTTGAAGCGCGGTGAAAATAGCATTGTCCTTCTCAGTCGTCTGATGGCAGATGAAATCGTCCTTGAGTTCTTCATAGGTGAATGTCACCTCCTCCGCACTTTCTATCCTCGTGATTTCAGGAGTCGGGGGAACTTCCGATGCCTCTTCGGCAGTTAACTGGGGTCCTTCCTCTGACGACATGAAAATGATTAGTCCCTAAAAAACCCGACCGAGTCCTTCACCGTCAAGTTCACCAAACAAAAACTTATTCTTTCTTGCCACCGAAAAACACAGCTTCCTCACCGGCCAGGTTTGGTAGTAGGAAGTTACTCCCTTCTGGACTTGATTTGCGATCACAAGTAGAGGTCTGGTGGTTCAGACGATGCAGCGCACAATTTATGGAGATTCACAGCATTTGTGAATCCAAGAGTTCTCGCTACTCTAGCTAGAAGGCCAAGTCTAGGTTAAGTCGGTTAATGGCACATTCCTGGTTTCCGTATTCACAAAATCCTTGGAATACCGTAATTACCACCAAGTCATATAAGGTATAAGGTTAGCCTTCGCCACTCATATGTACCAATACATATATACTATCTATCCTAACGAACAAGTTACGATTTTCCTGCCAAGATCGAACGTCTATGTATCGCTCGACCGATCTGCTCTCGTTCGATCGTAAACAGATAGCATAATAGGGATCGATACAAGCTAGCTCGCTATAATTTTGATATTCAAAATTGTTCTAGTGATGTCCCGCATGGAAGGGCTCCATCGACACGCCAATCAATCGATTTCTCATACCCAAACTTCTGTAATGCAGCATTGGCTCGACTGAAACACTTACTTCCCATGAATGGAGAATTCGTCTTCGTTGCGCCTAATGGGGAAGGGTGTGAGGTACAAATAATATGTCGATGTGGTGATTGATGAGAGTTTGTCGATGATAGATTGGATACGCCTAGGGCAGTCTCACACTTTGCCGTAGCGGGTTTCCCCCATAGTAGGAAGACGACGCCAGCTGTCTTGCCCTGTTGATGATTCTGTTTCGCTCGACGATCGACGGCACGGATAATTTCATCCGTAACTACCTCCCAACCTTTATTCTGATGACTATTCGGTTCACCCTGTCTGACCGTCATGACGGTATTAATCATCAGGACACCCTGTCGTGTCCATCGTTCTAGATTTCCATGTACCGGATATTCCTGAAAGGATTCTACATTGGAATCTTGAATCAATTCCTTGTACATATTATGTAGAGATGGTGGAATCTTAATCCCCCGTCGTACAGAAAAACATAATCCATGAGCTTGATTCGGTCCATGATATGGATCTTGTCCCACAATGACGACCTTGACTTCATCTAATGGCGTATGATTCAATGCCGAGAATGTATCCGCCGGTGCTGGATACACCTTATGTGATTTTCTAACACAGGAATATCACGTCTTGGAGGTGAGCTATTCTAAACAAAGTCATTCTTCTCTCTGCACACTACAAGCTCGACTCTCATCTACACAGGACCTACCGTTGAGAGGCAACGAACTCGGCAAGCTTTGTGAAGGATGCCGTCTTAGAGTGTTTGTTCAGGACATCAGTCCACGTCGTCTTGTCTCCATCATCCCTTTCCGGATCATTCTTCAAATAGGACAATAGTTCTTTAACCGCATCACTCTTTGGTTCGGAACTCGTACTCTTCAGGCGCTTTGCAGAGACTTCAACGTTCTCGGCATCATGTTCTTCGAGTGATCTTTTCGACGTGCTGTCAAGAGTGGGTCCCTCCGCAGGAGTGACCTTTCTGGATGATTTTGGTTTGAAGAAGGCAGTAATCATAACTTGTGGATCAAGTAACACTGCGGGAAATAACCAAAGGTCAAGGCAGCAAGACAACAGTAGAGCGAAGGGTAAAGATAGATCACTTTCTCTGTCAACGCAAAGCTCCACAATTCTTCATGTCATTGCCCTTGCGTGATCGCATCACGTCGTGACCACGGTCGGAGGCAGTACGTCTGTCGTCCGGCATAACTATATGAACGGGAGAGATAATTCGCCTACAGTATTTCATCGTGGGTGCGAACCATTGGAAACACTCTTCACTGTGAAGATACAGCCTATCCCTCAATTGACCAGAAATAAACTACTCTACTACTAAGGTAATGTTGCGCCGAAAAGCATACTATTGTACATGTCTCTGACAAAAAGAAACCCGACCCGTCGCAGTTTAGAATGCAGGACTGAAGAAGAAGGGCGTCTCTTGTACGACGGGTTGGTTGTAAAGAGCTTCTTGGATGGCGAATCCAACAATAGCCATCATGGCAATTCGACCATGCTTGATTTCCTTCGTCATCATTTCCATCTGTCCCTTCTTGTCTGTTGGGAATAAGTTAAGAGGATCAAAGTTGCAGTCTCCAGGAATGTATGCCTTCTTCTTGTTATCCTTAGCGTCGGCATTCTCCAATTCGACGATTCCGGCAAGGGCGACGACGGCGACCCAATAGGCGATATCAATTTTGTCTAATCCACCATTCAGAAGTGAAGGTGATTCTCCTGTCTTCGTTAGTAGAGTAGGAAGACCAGCCGCATCGGCAATGGGTTTATCCCACAATTCAGCAAGTGGCCAACCCACGACGGCAAGCATCGCAAGGCGAGAATGCTTGATTTCAGCCTCTCGCATGTACATCAAACTTTCCTTATCGGCACCAGCAAATCCAAAAGGACTGGAAGTTATTCAATAAACAAAAACGTGTGAGTCCTTCGTTTTGAAACGAGATTCGCAATCATCTTTGGAATTTGGCAACGACAAAGGCATGGTACGGGGTCCAGACAGGAAAGTCCAGAGTTCACCAATCACGCATAGCAATATCTGACACGACAGGTTAAGAACGATACAGAAAAAAATACTCACTCAAATCCGACATCTCCAGCAAGGGTTCCATCCAACAACTTTGGTCGGGGTGCAAATGGAAGTGCCTTGGACATTTGTCCCTTTTCACCATCCTTCTGCGTTGGCTCTCCCCACAGGTTCAAGGACGTCGTGGTCTGTGTTCGAACTCCTCCTTGTCGAGAACAAGGAGCAAATGCAGTGGCCGAGGTGATCAAGGAAAGGGAGGTGATGAATTTCATGGTATCTCACAATTGATTTTTAATCGTCGTCGAATATTTTCTGTCAGAAATTATGTCCGTGAGATAGGAAAAAGTGATCGGTGATGGGAATGCATTGTCGATGTCTGACTCATTACGATTGCCGTGTTGTCGCGCGACCCCGTATTCTGACGTCATACGTGGCCACAACAACAGCAGACATTGACAGTGAGTCGATCTCGGTTGAGTCAAGGTGGTCAATGAAGCCTGATTAACAGTAACATTGTACCGGTAAGTTGCAAACTGACTGTGAAAATCGTAGTCTTGCCTCACACAATCATGGCGAGGAGAATGGAAGAATCCAAAAGTATACAACAATACTGCGAGGATAAAATGACGCCTATTACTAGCGGAGTATGACGACGTTGTTTCGGGGCACATGCAAACCACTACTACTTGATAGTCGGATACTTTTTCTGAAACCATTCTGGATCTTCATCGTCTTCACCGAAATAGTTTGGTGGCGTTTCAATTGGTTGTTCATCAGAGACGTCCTCTTCTACGACATCTTCGCCAAGATACTTCATGCTCATAGCTTCCCACCGATCGACTCGATCATGATCAAAGGCTTCCTTGTATGGGTCTGGAAACATCATGTCTGCCAACAGCCATTTTCTGTCCTTCTCTCCCTTTCGGAGATAATATAGATATCGTCTCGTATCCTTCTCTCGCAACGGGTCATTATCAAGACAGTCTGATTCTTGAGTGAAGTATTCTCTGGCAAACGAATGATAGTATTCGGCACGAGACCTTAATTCATCTTCCTTGTCGGGGGGTGGGGCCATCGAAATCATCCCTCCGGGTCCACTTGGTTTGAGAAATTCTTCTTCTCGTCTTTCGAATTCCTTATCATCGTAATCATTCCCCCATCGGATCGCCTTGATCGAACGTAGACATGAACGGTAGAGAGATTTCGTCATGACCGCCGCTTCATCGATGAGAAATTGCCGTGTCACTTCTTCACTGTTCGTATTCGTCGATATGCTCATGTGGTAGGATGATGGCGCGGATCGCATCCTTCCTCGTGGGTGCCCCCAGCAAGTCCTTACAGCCCGTTTCATCATGGGAATATTTTGTCTGTGAACAAACCCACAGAGAGTCAACTGCTCACCAAATAGACAGATGATAAGGCTAAACGTCCTCCCCGTCAATGAGGAGGGAGCGGTTTCAGGGGGGAGATATCATAGCGGAAGATACCCCCCGAAGTCGCGGGACGCCTACATATCCACTCGCCACACCTTGGGACATAGGGGTGGTGGCCTAAGTGTATAACAGCGAGTCCAGCTTTCAGAAGATACAAATTGGCCAATCACTGACGTCGTATACGTCATCAACGTTTGGTCCCAGAAGCAACGTAAAAGATCGTCAGCGGTAGGGAATCCATGTTGAAAAGAACCTTGAAACATCACCTCATTTCTCCCCATTTTGGCTTCTCGTGGCATCAATTTGAACTCTTCTCCCATGAAAGTTGCTATTCCTCGAGCCTATCTAGGCACTATGACCTTCGCCTGGTCGTCACAGACAAGTAGTGTCGTTGACGAACCAGTGGCACTGGAGATGGCACAAAGATTTCTTCAGTTCAACAACGCCATTGGCGTAGAGAGTCATCGTATCGATACCGCCAGAGTTTATGCGGGGGGGGATACCGAGCCCATGGTCGGAGCAGTACTCAAAAAGCTAGATCCAAAGTTGAATGTCTTGGTCGGAACCAAGGCCCATCCTTCGGTGAAACCAGGATTAACGTCGGAGGGTATGAATGGTCAGCTCACAACGTCCTTGGGGGCTATGGATTTATCGTCTGTGGAGGAGTACTACCTTCATCAGCCCGATGCAGAGGCTACTTTGTTGGAGGGACTCAAATGCGCCCATACACTCGTGGAACAGGGAAAGATAAGGGCTGTCGGAATGAGTAACTATCATGCGTCTGAAATGGCCCGGGCCTTCGCCTTGTGTAAGGAACATAATTTGACACCACCGACCGTCTATCAGGGTCTTTACAATCCTCTCAATCGCATGGTCGAGGAAGAACTTCTTCCTATTCTGAAGGAGAATGGATGCTCCTTCGTTGCCTATAATCCACTTGCCGCTGGTCTATTAACAGGAAAACACAAAACGGCGGATGATGTCCAACAGGGTCGCTTCAAGAACAATGAAAACTATCTTCCTCGATTCTATACGTCGTCAAATTTTGAGGCAATTCGGATTATTCATGATCAATGTGAGACAGATCAGATATCTATGGTCGAAGCTACGTACCGATGGTTGTTGCGTCATTCGTCTCTCAGCCAGGATGATGGGTTTCTATTGGGGGCGAGTTCTATCGATCAGCTGGATCAAAATTTGGCAGCCTGTATGGCCGCAGCGACGAAAGAAGACTTGTCGGTAGACATGTTACTCGCCTTTGATAAGGCATGGGAACTTACGAAAGACAATGCCTTCCCCTATTGGAGAAGCTACTCATCGGATATGCCAAATCGAGAGACGATGAATCCTGGTGCCTCCTACAACGCCGTTAAGACTAAGTAAGTACTAGTCTCTACATCCAGCGCTTCTGAGGTACACGTAGTCATACTGAATTATGTAGCCTATAAATCTGTTACTCATTACGTGGGGTAGGGAGTGGAGGTGTGACAGTCCTCGCTATCCCCGCAAGTTCAGTTCGAATCCACCCCGAACGGAGAAAAAAATCGATAATTTCTCCTCGACGTTTCACGTCGATATTTACCACCGTCCGACGATAAGATCCTGGACCTTCATTTTCCAGTAGACCCTTATTGAATGATACCTGAATGAGAGCCTTCTTAATCTCCAAATACTGTTGTGGATAAATCCGTAGAACTAAGCACAACTCGACCTCACGACTTGATAACAAGTCATAGCCGGACGATGATGAGATATCAAATGTATCGTCATCATCAGCCTCCTCTATAGGGATCGTAGCACCATCGCTGGAAGAAGCCTTATCGGCCGAATTCGGAGCCTCAGTCTTGGAATCGTCCGCGTCAACCTCCATCGCATCCGGGATGGGGATGTCGCTTGTCTTCGGTGTTACTACAAGGGGATCTTCCTTTGGAGTCGGTGATGCAGCTCCCCTTGCCTCGCCATCACTCTTGCTGCTAACTCCACTATTCGCACGATTGATACTACGTCGACCCTTTCTATCACTTGTTCGATAATTCTTCCAAAGAGATTCACTGACTTCGAACGTGGCAGCTCCAGGAATACCAGGAGTCTGAGAGGCAGCGGGAGTAGATGAAGAGCCTGCCAATATACTACTAGAAGAGGCAGTAGCCGGTTGTTTCGCAAGGGCCTCTCTCTGAAGCTGTGCCGCCTTATGGAACTGTCGTCGAGATTTATCCAATTCATACTTTTCAGCTTCGGCAAGGGAACGGATTCCGATACGACGGTACATTTGTAGTTTCGCAATCTCCTTCCGTAATCGTTTAGCCTTGATAATGTCATCAATAAATTGTTTGTGTTCTTCCGGTGTATGGAAGCGTTCAAATAATCGCATCCGATGACGTAAATCTCGTTCATCACGGGGGAGTTCCTGTTCATTCTTCACATACTCACGATAATCGTACAATTTCCGACTAAGGATGAATTGTTTCCGCTTTTCTCGTTCATTCTGTTTCTCATAGTATATCTGTAGGACCTTAATCTTGAGTTGCTTTTCCTGTTCTGTATCTGTCTCCAAAAATTCCATTTCAGCAATCGCAACTTCGGCTTCATTTTCATGTTCAATATCAAAGTCTCCCCGACGGGGCATAAAACCGACTAGCTCTGCACCCGGAAGAGAATCACTATCTTCCGGACGTGGTGGTAGGACAGTGGGTGCACCAATCTTCTGATTCAAACACCTTTCTTCCCATTCCTTCCGGATTCTCTGTACTTCCTCCTGAGTTGAAGCGGCAGACGTGATCTTTACAAATTCAAGTTCATTCTTCTGGGAGAGATCTCTTGCTACCTCCTGTCCCATCTCCACTGCTTCCACATCTGGAAGGTATGGTTCTGGCCACCATTCCTTATATCCCTTTAGGGATTCAGTCGGAACGACCTTGAAGCGTTTCCGAGCTGCCGTATTTGTTTCTTCATCATTTGGATTCTCTTCCACGATTGTGAATTCGGGTAGGACATGCCCGTATCTTCCTAGGAAGCAATCAAAGTATCGTTCCATACAACGTTTGGGTGTCTTTTCGGCAGATCCATTCCCACCAATCGCATCTGCGATATCAATCCAATTTCCCAAACCGTGAGTTGCAATGGCATCCAATAAACGAAGATCTTCTTCGGCAGTCCAGATCGTCTTTTGATCATCATGAAGGATCATTCGGTATTCTGCCTTGTCAACTTGGTTGGAATCATCATCATCATCATCAGTAGCCGACGGAGGTGGAGAAGATAATTTGATAACGTTCCGTGCCGAACCACTTATGGGGTAACGGATACTATCACAAACACGATATCCATGGGTATCATCATGATTTGTGAAAGATAATCCTGTTACCATCGTCGATGCGATCCCATCTGCTGCCAATTCCGAATGGGTAGTCGCAGCTGCCTTCATCCGTGCAATAGCGGCCGAATGATCAGTATTCGCAAAGCAATCCAGGCATAAATCAAAATCGGCACATACTGCACATCGGATCCGTGGTAATTGAGAAATATCTGAATGACAATAATCACATTCATATACCCCTCGACGTTTTTCACTTGGTAAAACTAATTCATCCGTCGGTTTGGGATTCGAAGGCAGACTACTAGGCTTTGGATCGACCTTGACATCTTCTGGTGGGTCTTGCTTTGTAGCATCAGAGGATGCTACCGGAGTATTTCTTCCGTTGCTCTGCTTTCCCTTTCTTCGTGGCATAGCCTTATGCAAATGTAGATATCTATTGTAACGTGTAATCCGGAGGTATGTGGAAACCATGAGACAAAAAGCCACATTCCTTGATTTTCAAGATACACGGGCTGTCCGGAGTTAAAAGTAACCCCTTTATCTGACCAGCGAGTCATAGCAGTGCAATGGATTCGGGATCTGAGGGGTGAAAGCTGTCTCACGAAGCTACCTCTGTAGCAATAACCTTGCACTCGTATTCCACCGGAGTCATAAACTAGCGCCGGCAGTTACCTCCACTAGACCGCTTATTGATGTACTACTATCTTGCCTAATCCACAGGACTAAGTTTATACCTGTTTTAGCCCGTGTGCATATTATCATATCTAAGACTGCGACAATCGCATCACTAGTAGCCGACAGCACCGCCCAGCACCATGAGAGCGCTATCATCCTAGGCCACGACCTTAGCTTCATTCCGAAGTTTGTCCAGTAATTGATCAACATCTTGTACCATAACACCTGCCTTTCGAGCTGCGGGTTCAAAGATTTCAACGACTTCATTATGTGGGGCCAAATCGACGCCCATATCGTCTGCAATCAACGTATCGACCTTCTTCTTCTTGGCCTTCATAATATTCGGAAGTGTCGTAAAGCGAGGCTCATTCAATCGTAAATCACAAGTAACGACCGCAGGAAGTTGACATACGATTGTTTCTGTACCTAAATCCGTTTCACGTTCGACGACGACACCATCACCTTCGGCAGTTAATTTGGATGCAAAGGTTACCTGTGGCCATCCCATGAGTCCTGCCAACATCGGGCCTGTCTGTCCACAATCCGAGTCAATCCCCTGCTTCCCCAACAAAACAAGATCCGATTTCTCTTGTTCGACTACCTTTAGCAGGAGTTGGGCAATGGCGAACGGCTGTCACCGACGAATAACGTTATAAACGTGTGTGAGATGAATGAAAAGAGACTACCACGATCAAAAAAATTCCAGCCAAAGTAGGGTATTCTGTTTTCCTTCAAATGCCACACCAAAATCATGCCAAATCCAAAATACTAACTAGTCGTTGGTTTACGCAAAAAACCTCTCCGACCTACCTGCAATTGCATATAATCCGTTCGAAGATCTGTCTGGACATGAATTGCTCGATCACATCCCATGGCAAGAGCTGTTCTCAAGGTTTCTGCACACTGTTTGGGTCCGATAGATACCGCCACGACCTCATTCGCTACCTTGGCCTCCTTCAGTCGAACAGCCTCCTCAACGGCAATCTCACAAAAGGGATTCAAGGACATTTTGACATTCGCCAGATCCACAGCCTTGTTCTGGACACGGACTTTGACTGCGTAATCGACGACGCGTTTGACTCCGACAAGTACCTTCATGTTGTATCAAAGCCTTTGATTTTCCTTTGTAGCGGTGTTGTTGTTGAGTATAAGTGAATGGCTATGGGTGGGAACGCTTTTTGTTTGTCGTGACGAAAAGCCCATGTCGAACACCAGGAGGAGGAAGAAGGAAGAGAGGTGACGCTACGAAAAAAGCTTCGCGGCGAAGGCTGGTGTCAACGGACGGTAATTAGACGTTACGAACATTGGACTTCGTCGACTATTGACAGTCTCCGGGTCCGTTGGCGGCACTTGTTACAGTAAAGTTAGGTCCATGGTTGAAACCTGCATGTATGGGCAACATGTGTTCAAAAGGATAATCTAAATTCTACATGGAATGAACATATCCAACAACTGCAGTCTGGAAATAACGATACTTCGATGAGTTCAGAACTCCAGTCGAAGATCAGAGCCGCCAAAAGGCGTCGAGAAATGGCAGAATTGCTTCGAAAGCGAAAAGAACAAAATGAGGCGTCGACTTTTGCAATGTCAACACACCAACCTTGCACCACAAAGGTAGAGTCTTCCAAGGTTGTAAATTTTCAAACAGAAGAAGATATTGCCGCAAGAGGAAAGGCTTCTTCTTTGAAAGATATGACCATGGGAACTCGTGGTTCTTCTTTTGATGAAAGAATGCAGTCTGTAGATATGTCGACCAAGAAACGATCCCGAACCTGGGAAAGTCCACAATCGTCGTCCAACAGAAAGATCGATGACTCCAGACGACAAGACGATGATAGGATTCCACAGAAATCCTCCTCCTCCTCTACGCGGATCTATCGGAAGTCTCGTCTGTCTCTTAGTGATAGCAGTGATGACGATGGTGAATCATCATGTAAGGTACCCCCTACGTCGTCCTTGTTACCGAAAGAAGGACGGTATAGTAGCGTCAACAGCGACATTCGACAAGGGGATTCCGCTAGAATACCTGTAATGGTCAGACCTTTACATTCTTATACCAATGCAGCAGCAGCAGCAGATGACAGCGATAGTGACGACTCTACTCTCCGAGCCCGTCGATTACTTCGAAGACAGGGGGCGACGTCTGAGACCGTAAAGAAAGCAACAATATCTGTCAAGAAGGATCAACCAACTCCGCTACATCCACCCACGAATAGGAAAATGAGAAGTTGCAGCTTGAGCGATGATTCTATGGAAGAAAGTGAACAAAAACTACCTGCCCATGCAAAGGAGGAATCGCCCACAGAAAATCAACCGTCTCCGTCCGAGTTCTTGAAACGCAGTCAAAGGCAAGATTCTTCATCTTCTTCGAGCGAAGATTCAGAAATTGAAATTCGAGATAGGCAACGATCTACTGGAGTACCCCGCAATCCCCTTGCGCTTCAGAAACAAAAAGATGAGGAATTCAAGGCAACCCTAGCGAAGCTTCCGCCTCGCCGGCCGACCGGAAATTATTGTGATGGTCTATCCGACAGTGACCCTGAACCAGCTTCCGATGAAGAACGAAAAAAGGCTGCATCGAAGAAGAAGCGTAGGTCATCCTCTTTATCCGGCAAGCGAAAGACCAAGAGTTCATCATCGAACACCAAGCAACGATTAGGCCGAGCATACGATGGTTTTTGGGAGTACTGCAACGTCTTGGACGCTCGGGGTAGCCTACTGTTGGATTACAGCGAACGATCACTAGCCGAACAGCTTCATCCAGATGGTCTCGTTAATCGTGTCTTTGTCAACATGGCGCTGAAATCATTTGTTCTAGAGAATGGAGATCCGAGGTACGAAGTCCCAGCGTCGCTTGCTAGGTACCTGGCTGATTTTCAGCGTGAAGGTATCCAGTTCATGTTTAATTGCCTTCGAGAGAATATGGGATGTATGTAAGTGGACGTTGGGTGAGGTTGAACAACTTCTATTCGGAATCCAGTAAATGACTGACGAACGCTCTCCTCGAACTATTCAGTTTGGCTGACGACATGGTACGGAAAAATGGAATGACTTTCATGATCCTATACATCGCTGACACTAACACTTTTGTTCTGAATGAAGGGGCTGGGGAAAACGCTGCAGGTACTATGTCTGCTCTCGGCGTTGTTTAAGAAATCAGGTACTGGACTTGACGTCCTGAAGATGAAACATCGACAGCAACTTGTGAAGACAGCGGTAGAAGAGCAACAACAGAAGGAGCATGAAGCCTTAATGCGAGGGATGCTCGATCATTCGATACAGAATACAAATCTTGGACGAGAGCGAATTCAGGAATTGGATCTTCCAGAACGCTGGTGGCCTGTCCTGATTGCCGTACCACCTTCAGTCTTGACAAATTGGGAGCAAGAGATAGACAAATGGACGAATCTCTCGTTCGCGGTTTATTCTGATCAGAATACCCGTGAGAAAGCGATTTCACAAATCACTAGTGGTATGGCCGAGGTAATGCTGATCAAGAATTCATGCTTTACAGTCAAGGAGAGATTCCGAGAACTATGTGCGATTCCAGTACGATGGAAGCTTATCGTGTTCGATGAATTCCATACGTTCAAGAACAAAGACGCTACCGCAGTCGCTAATATTCGGGAGCTCAAGAGTTTGAATCACAGTCTAGTAGTTGGAATGTCTGGAACCGTAATGCAAAACAATCATCAAGAGTTATGGACGTTGGTGGATCTTGTCGAAACCAATTTCCTCGGTGACTGGAACGATTTCAAGTATGAGGTCGCTGACCCCATCAAACTAGGCAGGTAAGTTGCCCACGTCGTTTCAATATACCAGTACTGCGGATCTTTCCAAACTAACAACAATCCCGCTATGAAAAGGGCGAAGTCGGCTACTCCGGAGTTAATTAGTGTGAGTGACGCCAAAGCGAATGCTCTTCAACGAAAGCTGCGCAAGATAATGATTGAAAGAAAGAAGGAACACGTTCTGAAGGAATTCCTTCCCTCGAAGAGGGAAAAGGTTGTAATGTGTCATTTGTCTAGTATGCAGAAAGAAGTCTATGCGCACATCTTGAAACTCCCGGAAATCGATTATGTGCGAAAAGCGAGCAGCCCTTGCGATTGCGATGTCAATCGAGCCTTCTTCCAACATTTGAATCGATTGGCCCACCAAAGTGCACGGGTTGCATATGTTCGCGAACAGCAGGTCAACCTAGTAAAGCGGCGTGATTGCTGCTATGAAGTTCCAATGAACCCCCGATACGTTGACGGTGGCAGTGAACCTCGGATCCATCCAGACGCGGTTATCTGGAGGTCAATGAAAGGCCACGCAGGCGACAAAACATGCGATCAATGCCCGTTTTGTTGCGGTTTCCCTGTACTGGCAAAATTGTAAGCTTCATCACCGCCTCGTGCCTTGGCATTCACTATGTCCAACGAATTGTAGTGACCTCACCTTATCTTATTCAGGTACAAGCTTGGGAACCATCTTGCTCTTTTGCAGGCAAAGAAGACAAACAACGCAGATGAGGAAGGGCATCCGGATAATATCGAATACATTAAGCAAATGGCATTTGCAAAAGTAGCCCTTCCCGGTGTCGCTGAGAAGTTGTCTGGGGGGTATATTTTAAAGGATGGTATCATGGATGATCACTTCGCGCTTTCCGGGAAACTCAAAGTGCTGGACACGCTTCTTGCGAAGTTCTGGAACGAAAACGCTAAAGCGTTGCTTTTTTCTTATTCTACACAAACACTTGACTTGGTGGAGAACTTTCTAAAGGCTAAGGGACAATACATCTACTTGCGAATGGATGGATCGACCGACAGTAGGCATCGCCAAGGCTTGGCCGATGAATTCAACAACAATCCTACAAAGTTTCTCTTCTTGCTCTCTACGAAAGCGATGGGTGTTGGCCTGAATCTCACTGCAGCGTCAAAAGTGGTTATCTTTGACGTGGAATGGAACCCTAGCAACGACGAACAAGCTCAAGATCGAGCCTATCGTATTGGCCAAAAGCAAGACGTCGAAGTTTTCAGGTTGGTGGCGCAGGGAACGATCGATGAGATGAAATATCTACGACAGCTTTACAAGGTCCAGCTAAAGCAAGAAACGTTTGCAGAAAAATCTTCGGAACCCCAGGCAGCACGAATATTCAAGGGTGTGGAAGGCGACAAACACAGAAAGGGCGAACTTTTCGGGTATGAGAACTTGTTTAGGTTCAAAGATGGTAGCTTTCTCACCGATATTTGGAAAGCCTCTGGGAAGAATATATCGACACGACGCAGTGACGACTTGGTCATCCACGACGCATCGAAGATTTCTGACGCCCTGCTTGGGTTTGAAGCGGCTGAACTGTGTGGCATTCTTGACGGGGAGGGGCCTGTGGACCGAAGCCCCAAATCTGCGGCTGCTGCTTCTATACCTGATGACTACGCAAAGGCACAGGTGAAAAAGGAGAATGACCATCGATTTATCGACCCATACCCTGACAATAGTCGTTCCACAAAGACGAAAGAAGATGCGTCGGAAGTGGAGGCCTTTGATCATGGGGACTTCTTCCGGGATGACAGAGGCGGCGCAGCGCTCGAGCAAGGCGACGAGGGTTACGACGAAGAAATGGGCGGTCAGACGCAGAATGTATTCGAAATATTCGAACGAGGTGGTGTTCTGGGCGATGAGAATCCTCAGGACGGCTCGGCCGATTTTGAAGCGAGTCAGGAGGAAGACAGTAGCGTCGTTGTAGAGCGTGATGGTGCCATGGCCATGGGAGATGACGTTTCGGCCATAGATGAAAGCATACCAGAACATGAGACTGCAGTGGTGATTGATCAATTGCGGCGGGCACCTCGCGTTCTACGAGAGCCTACCATTTCGCACAACATGCCATCGAGTCGGAAACCATATGAAGTGGAGACGGTCGAAGAATCATCGACTAGTATGGTAAATGCCGTGGCGGGACAAGATCTAAAGAAGGAAGCCGATGGACCAAAGTCCCATCATAAACGCAAGGCGAAAAATCCTGATTCCATTGATATTGGCGACACTGTGATGCCGAGGTTTCCTGATTCGACCGTCGATGTCGAGGATGACACCAATGTGAACGGGGTCGGTCCGCCAACCAGCAATCGTCTTGGTCCACTCGTCGCCCCTAATGTGAATCTTTTTGGCATTGCTTCTTCGAATCAAAGGGATACTACGACAAACTTTTCGACCGACGACCTCTTCTTGCCGACTTACATGAAATCTTCGAAAAAGAAGAAGAAAAAGTAAGGCATTCAAAACGCCGTCATATTCGTCGCCGAATTCCGGCTTTGTGGCTCCTTCTTCATGACGTTCTTCTCTCCGGAGAAATCTATTTGCTTGCACTCTGCATTAAGCTGTTAACCTGTAATGATGCAGCCAGAGCGGTGCCATCATACCTTAGACGAAAGACGCCACAATTCTAGTTTCGTCGGATCTATCCCCCAAAGACGGTACTGCATCTGATAGCTACATATATATGCATAAATACGTATAGGGCTTTACTGTTATGATATACGATAGACTCACATCGCCCATAGCGTAGATACGATACGTATCTACTGTTGTGCTCGGTTTCTCTGCGGTTCGCTCATAGTCGTCACATGCAGTCGCAACGGTCATCAAAGTTGCGATTTGCAATCAAAACAACACCAATCCCATCGATAGAGGCACTTAAACGAAGGCAATTACCGGTATCTATCTACACATCTCTCTCTCTCACATCGAAAGACTATAAGCCATGGAAGGACTTGCCGGTTTCGGAGGAATGCCAGGTGGTGGATTACCAGGAGGTGCTCCTGCTGGACCTGCCGATGATGGGAAGATGGTCGACCTTTCCGATTTCATTGACAAGTCAGGGTGTTATGCCCGGAATGAGGCATCCGGATATCCCATGTCGAATCTATTTATTGGTGATTCTCGACTTGGATGTCGGAGTGATGCTGATGAACAATTGATTTTACATATCGCCTTTCAAGAATTTGTAAAAATCAAGACTATCAAATTCGTCAGTTTCAACGATGGACGGGATCCAGAATGTAACCCAACGACTGTAAAGGTCTATGTCAATCGAGAAAATTTAGGCTTTGAAGATATTGAAGATGTCGATCCGACACAAGTCTTTGACTTGACAGATGAAGATTTACGAGAAAGTTCCGATGCCATCCCGACCAAGTTTGTGAAATTCCAACGTGTCAAGACATTAACATTGTTCGTGGAAGATAATAATGGTGGGGATGTATCGGCATTAGGGATGCTTCGATTGACTGGTCGTACGGTCGGGACGACGAATATGAGCGACTTTAAGAAGAATCCACATGGTGACATGTGAAGTTTGGAACTACTCCAATAAACCTTCGATAAAGATTCCACAGTTAGAAAGTAAAGAGGATATCGATTGACAAAGTGAAATACACGTATGTTTAGCCAGTCATGAAGAGGGTTCGTAACTCATGCTAACTGTAAGCACCAGGATGACTAAGAGTATTCTTGAGCATCTTCTCCTGTCGATCTTTTTTCTCAAAACCAGAATTCTTCGTATTCCTGTATCTGCCGCATGTTCGTGTTCCCTTGCATCTACGATACACAAGAACGAAACATGCGGTCATTTTGCTGCAACGAAGCTATATGCCAAAACGGATAGTGTGGTCTATTTCTTGCTTGTTCTGGTGAGATGGGAACGCCTGGAACGATGGCTAGCCGGGAATGACTCATGGGACCGTAGACGTAGAAGCTAGTCTGCGACTTGTCAGACTAGATCTTCACCTCTTTGGCACGAGGTTCTCCGAGGAAACACGACTGATTTTGTCGGTACACTGATTTCTTGGACATCATCGCGATCTGTTCGGCAATGACACTGTGAAGCAAGGGGTGCTGTTCTCAACGCAAAAAGTCACCAGATGATAACATCGAATGAAGAAAGATCTTGGCCAATCGATCTCTTTCGATACAACGAAAGCACCGGTTGGGAGAGAGAAATTGGCGGAGATAAAGAAGGAATCGCCACCATGACGTCGGCCCGAAAGGGAAGGTACGTGACGCGACGCGACGCCCCCTCGCTGGATGAAGAATTGAGTCCCAACAGCAGTAGCTACCTCATGGATGTACATATTCTCACTTGGCTCTGGTTGAAACTCTTCTACTAGTATCGTCATTCATTCCTTGCAACAGAAGTTTTCGATCGCTGCTACTACAACTAGTACCACCACCAACCGGAATGAACAGGGGAGTGATTCTTCGGTTGGAAAGGCCACCATCATCCGTCGGGATAGATGCATTTTGATGCTCTCAAGGTCTCGGGTTAAGGCAATGGTACTTCGTTTCTTTACACTACAAGATTGCTTGGATTTTTCGGATCGATTCATTGAGCTCAATCCTTTTGATGGAGGAGAGAATGACAATAGTAACGACGTCGACGACGACGTCGACGACGACGTCGATGTACTAGCGGATAGACACCATCCCCTACAAATTATGGGAGGACAAGGACTGGAAGCTGATCATGAAATGGTGACAGCCCACCTTATTCGTCTAATGCATGAACCTACTTTTACTGAGTTCGTTCACAACGTCGAAGTCGCCATAAACAGCAGTGAGGATGGTACCCGCCTTCTAGAATCATGGGCTGAGCGTGACCCCCAGTACTAGACGACATGGGTAGGTCTGAGAGCCCAGTACTAGACGACATGGGTAGGTCTGAGAGGCACGACTACTACGGTAGGGTCTTGTTGTCCCGTGAATGCTATTTCTTTTTGGCTAGGGATCGTCGCGTCGTACCGGCATTCGATCTGTGTCTCATTCAGATATCATACGGGGTAGATGGCACATACATAGCTACAATTCGACTATTCGATACTACTGCATCTGCAAAATAGAATGATGCGTTTCAGGTCTATAGTCTGTGTGATCAGCGAGGTAGACATTTATGGAAAAGAACTTCTTTAGTACCATCCGAGACTTCATCCGTGTTTCGCTCCCAGCAACGTCTGACGCTTGTTGAGAATTTTCCGGGTGCTCGCATCCAAGAATGTGAGCTGTGCTGTCAATTTACACAGTCGTTGCTTTGCGCATACTCTATCTCGCCAATACCGCGACTGGTGAATACAGTTCGATCCTCAACGGTGACCCTATTAACATTGTCGTCATGGTGGCTATCGTTGAGCGACTCATTAGTCCAGCCACGTTGCCAGGACCCATCCCAGGCGTACCGAGTCTATCAGTCGTATCCTACAATGTACTACTGCCCAATAGTCAAGATGGTTGGTGGAACTTTAAGATGTACAATCCTCCACTACTTGAAGAAAAGGATTGGCACTATTCAAGTTGGGATTATCGGAAAGATTTGCTACGAGATCGAATTCAGACCATCAATGCGGATGTTGTGTGTTTGCAGGAGATTGCACCAGAAAGTTTTCAAGACGACTTCGCCTTTATGAGAGATCTTGGATATGACGGCTTTGAACTGTACAAGAAGGGACGATTCCGACCGGCAACATTTTGGAAAACCTCGCATTGTATCCTTTCTAGTCCTGCTGTACATAAAGATCGTTCCTTATTGACGGCCTTTCAGCTCAATGAATTCCGGAATGATCCCCATCATTGGTTCGTTGCCAATGTCCATCTTCAGGCTGGGAAGAATGGGCCTCGTAGAGTGCGGCAAATTACGGAAGCCGTTACAGCTACGATGACCCTAGCTAGAAAGCTAAAGGAACCGAAACCTGAACAAACGATAAGACTAGTAGTCTGTGGCGATATGAATGGGGGACAGGAATGTGGTGCAGTACACTACTTGGAACAGGGTTTTGTAGACGAGACCTTCAGAGAGGATAACGAACCTGTGTCATCAGGTCGAAAGGCGCTCCCATTATCAAAACCAATGGTCGACGTCGCCTCTTGTGTAGACAGAGGTGAGGACAACACATGTCCTCCAACTATGGTGGTTACTGAGCTTATGTCATCGATGATGGAAGAGGCGACGTATGACAAACCCGTCATGAACCAGGAGATGCTTCATCGATTGGAACGCATCTATAGGCGGATAGCTACAGGTGAAGGCGGAGTCATGACACGAACTGACGTCGAGAGGTGGTTGGTAAAGATCAACCATGTAGTAGGGAGAGGTGACGAATTCCGTAACGCAGGACTCGAAATGGGTTGGCAGGACCCGAACCCAGAGGATCCCTGGGAGGTTCGCAAAAAGCGAATAAAGTTACCAGAACAAGGAATCTTGACACTGGAAGGGTTCCAGAATGTATATCGAAAGGAACTCGATGCTGGAAAATTCTGGGGAATCGCTCATGACATGGCCGTCCTGGAAGATCCAATGCCAGACAGGGGTCTCTTTGCTGCTCGGTATGATCGAATGTATTGCAGTACAGCACTGCAGCCAACTGCCGTAGTGGATACCATCTCGACTGCCTCATGTCCCAATCGTGAGGAACCGTCGGATCACTTGCCGGTAGCTGCCTCATTCCTAATAGCTCGAAACTGATTATTTTTTTGCGCCTACCACACCTGCTACGACCAGTCATTTCTTGAAATATTCTCCGATAGTCCGTGCCCTCTTTCGTCTCCTTGATTCCAATAGAGTTGAATTCCGAGATCTTTCCGAGTTGAATGCAGACGGTGTAACGGAGGATCCTGTTTTTGATTCCACCAACCAATGCCATATTTTCCCTGGATCGGGAGCTCGCCTTTTCTTTTCCCGTGCCGCCACAACCATCGTCAATCGCACTTCGGACCGTAGTTTTGGTGGGAGCTGTGACAAAACAGTCATGTCAATACCATCACTATCAATGTGCAATGCCTTTGCAGAATACTCCGGATCAGTGTGTTCACTGTCCTGGTGAATCAACTGTGACGGCTCCAGTGTCACCTCCCTTTGTGACTCATCAGAGCATTGGGTAGGACTTACCACTGGTACTGTATCCACGCAAATGTCGACTGTTGTTTCTGATGGCCTTTCGCCGGCAAGAATTCTCGTCTGTTGGAGACCCAATCCATGGTTCATTTCATTCATGCCCCGGCTGAGCCCTTGATCAGAATGGACGAATTCAGTATGTGATGGTAGGCAATAAAGAACGCGTAGGTACTCACGACTGGATTGTTTCCATGGGAAGGTAATTTGAACCCCACAGTCGTCCAGGTTAGAGAGAGACACATGGACTTTCATAGGAAGGGCCAATTTGAGTCTATCAACAATATCTATCGCTTCGAAAAATATTCGCTGTTCAGATGTCCATGCCCAAAGGGGTTCCTGGAACCATGATAGATTTACTTCGTCGTCTCTCAACGAAAACCGACGAGTGTAGGAATCACGACGCTTTTCTACATCGAAGTCATCCGAAAGGAGAGTGCTACACCTAGCCAGGTGACTTAAGTTCACCAAAATCCCATCAGCTGTTGACTGTAACTCCAATGATTCTTCGAAAACCGTAAGACAGCGTTCTGATGCGTCTCTGATGTTGGACCTCTGGCTCGATCGGCCTTTTGGATCAAGTTCTCCGAATCGTTTGTTCATCACTCCGGCCACCATACTTCGGCTACTAGACTGGAACATATCAGACTGATGAAACTGAACGTATACTTTCTCAAGGTATGCTCTCGCGTAGGAAGTCAATGTTTCGCTATTGGAAATGAAGGTACCGCCTTCTTCCATCGAAACAGTTGCTGTCGTCGTGATGGGAACTACATGAGCCCATATTGGTGGCCTACGAGGATGCATATCATGGAAGTCATGATTCGAATCGCCCAAAGGCATACCGGTATTCGAATGATCTGAATTCGGAATACCGAACTTGAATAATTGAATAGCTTCGATTACTATGGTGACCAACAGAATAAAACTCACAGGTCAAAGTCAATACATACGGCAAACGATATCTTGGGTTTCGTCACCCGATTTGAAATACTCTCAAAGATTAAATAGGGAAAATTCATTTGCATGAACAGCTCCGACATAGTATAGTGGCTAGTATCCCCGCCTGTCACGCGGGAGACCAGGGTTCGATTCCCTGTGTCGGAATCCTTTTGCGGTTTTTGAGCTGGCTTCTATGCTGTTTTTGCTACCGGAGTATTCCTATCGAAGACTTTGTAATGGTCTACAATTTCATAGCATTGTTCAACACGGTGCCGGCTGATACCTCTTAATCGAGTCGCTTCTATGAAAATCGATGAGACTGCGGGTAGCGAAGAATCGTGTATCTCGGTAGGACACGACGGTGTGTCAAGAGGTGTTGAATCACTACGATCAGCTGCCTCGAAGTGGTAGGGTATGGTCTACCAAGAGCCTCCGCTTCGTCAGCCTGTGTCCTGATTGCTTCTTCAATCAATGCATGATTGCCCGTGTCATTACACTGTTGAATTAGACCAGCATTCACGTAGATCAACTCGTCACCAAAGATAGACATGTCACTTTCTATGTCTGATTCCATCGGAACGGACTTGACTTGACCACCCAATATACAAGTATAGTTCGATGAAAAAATCATTTCATATCTGACAGGAGAAGATAGAAAACACACTGGATGTCAGAACAGGAAGGAAAAATGAAAGGAGTGTCTCAACATCTTCATGAATGGAAAACTGACCTCCACCATCGACAACCCTGCCAAGTAGTTCCATGCGTACCAAGCCAATCAATCTTCCCCCGAAACACTCTCTCGGACGGGTCGAAGGATACTTCTGTAAACCACATCTTGTTTGGAATTGGACTTCCATTATCTAATGGTGGCCACCGTGAGGCCTGTTCATTCTCATAGCTGATATACGCCCCATCAGCACTATTTTCCATGAAATGATACGAAGCGAGACCCACTGTCAAGGCTTGACAAAAGGTATTTCCCCATACAGTACTTGGAATGTACACCGGTCGGCTACTCAATGTTTGTACAAGTGACAAAGATTGGTATTGTATTTGAGAAGATCCACAACCAATGCTCACAACATCAAGATGACGACTTCCATAGGCCTCCCTAGTCCATAGCATCCGTAACCTGGGGTGTCCCGGAGGGGCGTCGATCTCGATTGTTTCCCCAATACTCGGTCCGTCCTCAGATTCCCACCTCGGTACGGTTTGGAGAGGGTGGATGTATACTTCCTCCTTGTCGACACCTGAAAGAGGGACGAAATTAGAACTCTGTATTGTAGCTTTCGCAACTCCTCCATCGAATACTGTGTTGTTGTGAACTACGAAAGTTCGATCGACCCGTTTGGGAATATCTGGCCATGATACCTTCCATCGTCCGTCCAATCTGAATGTGTATGTGGAATCTATGATATCAGGATTACGACAAGGATCTCGTCTCTTTACAAGCATCCCTCGTGTTGCGTAGGAATAATCTGCCGAAAATGAAATGGAATATTCCCAAAACATACTACCGTCCAATCGGTCTTGACTGCCGTCATCACACCATTTTATCCGACCATGAAAGCTCCTTGTTGCTTCATAGAAGTGGCAATCTGGTTGAAATTTTATTTTCAGTTCCATATTTCGTCCCCGACTCCATTCTTGA
>Ga0194115_10001609_pt1 | contig 28504 bp, 29 predicted proteins | sample TA2MahsurfametaG_3_FD_148656 | JGI IMG/M metagenome (GOLD analysis project Ga0194115, IMG submission 148656) | Freshwater microbial communities from Lake Tanganyika, Tanzania - TA2015002 Mahale S4 surface | ecosystem: Environmental > Aquatic > Freshwater > Lake | place: Tanzania: Lake... | reverse complement strand
AGATGTGCCAGAAGAAGTACCAACAAGATTAGCATTTGCAATGTTAAATGAAGATTTAGGATCAATATTAACAACAAATGCTTCTGTATTTGAAGTCTTAACAATGAAAGCGGTACCGTTTGTGGTAGGGGGGCTTGTTGCATTGTTGATAATACTTACAGTCTCATAGTTACCAGTTGTTGTTTGATAACGAAGATTGTTATTTGCCAATCTAAATTTATTTGCCCGAGCCGTATTTGTTTCTACCAATGTAGAATCAAAAAATGGGAATAGTGTCGTTGCAGGTTTGAAATCGGATGCAGTAAACAACACACCAACACTTCTCATGTAAGGTATGATTGAAATATCTACGACCCGGTCACCGAGTGTTTGCGTGATTGTTTCTGGTACAACAGAGGTTGCAGTACCTGTTCTTGTTTGTTGAGTTCTAGTGATAATTCGGTCATTGGCAAAGATGCGTAAGTTTGGATTACCAGCACCATGTGGAGGACCACCGACCCACTGAGCTTGTTGAATTTCTACACCAACATTATAGGTCTGCCAATCACCCCATTCATAGTTCCATGGTTGACGGTCACCAATAATTAAATCCCATGCGTCTTTATCGCCACCAATGTTAACAAGAACATCTGGATTACGGTCAGTATCAATCCAAATATCTGATTTTGGATTCAGTTCAATTTTACCAAGATAGTTAACTAAGTTAAACGGATTGACATTAACAGATTTTGATGCAAGATTCTGTGTAATAAATGGTATCACATTTGTAGAAACTGTGATGAAGGCACCATTTTGTGTATAGCCAGAAGAATTTGCAGAATCAAAAGTCATTGAATGAGCTGAAACATTGAATGTTGGTCTCATTTCTTTGTTATTTGGATCAATAGATGCATGATACTCATTCTTAGACACATCAGCAATTGAGTGTCCTTTGAATGAATCAACAATAATACCATTCTTAAATCTTGCCAAGTTAGAAGAATCAAGAATTGTTAAATCTTGTTTACTGAGTGTTTCTTGTTCTAACAGAGAAAGAGATGTGTAATATTCTAAATTTGTAACTCGTTTTTCAATGTTACCAATATCTCTCATCGTATATCGTTTGTTGTCGATATACTGAACTTGTGTATTTGCCGTGCTTAGAACATAAGGTGGATGACGCAAAACATAAAGCGTCATTGCATTGTCTTTATCTTTCGGATCAACAGGAGTTAAAGAAGGATCACCTTTAATAATTTCAAAAGTTCTATTTTTATTCAGAACGACTTTATCAAATCTAGGAAGATGGTATTGATAGTCGAGTATAATATCTGAACCATTTTCAGGTATCTTAGGACCAGTTGTTGTAGAATCAACATCGAACACAATTGAATTTGCAGTTGCGATAGTAGCATTTGCACGAACAGGTCTGAAATCTAGACTGTCTCGTAATTCATATTTGAAACCATTTGGTGAAAAATATGCAGGAATATTTTCATAAGCATATCCACCACCAGTATAAGAATCTACTGTAAAGTATCCTGGACCAGAAGAAACAAATTGATTGAATTGAACAACAAGAGGACCTACTGGTGCAGGAACTCCAGGTAATAGTGTAATTGCAGCATGGTCATAGTAAGAATCTTTTTGACCATTTATTAAAGCATAACGAGATGTTACATTAATAGCACTACTGGCATTTGCTGTAGTGATTGTTGTGTTGTTAAAATCTAATACTGAAATTAGATTCACAACATCTGATGTATACAGAGATTGTGGTATATCTGGACTCTTAACAATTGTATTGGCTGCAATTTGAATTTGACCTTGCGATCCATAAAGTGTAATTGCACCATTGCCAAATAGATTCACACCACCAGATACTTGAACAATATTATTGCCTGCAATGTATGTTTTATTCTTTTGTGTTGGATTGCTTACATCAATTGTCGCAATGATGTTAGCAGTCATGTTATTTGCGTTTGTAATCGTAATCTTACGAGCAACAGTATCAACACTTGTAATAGCAGTTGCAGGAACAGTTTGTCCTACAGCATATGCACCAGTGCCTTGTGAAGTAACAATGATTTGATAATTTTCAGCACGGGCCGATGTTGAAGTTGCAGAAGAAAGAGATTCGCCAGTACCAACAGTAAGTGCTGGGGACTGTGAAGTTGAGAATGCCTGTCCTTCGTATAATCTACGATACGAGAAAGAAACATCTGAAATAGTACCGTTAGCAACAAAATCATCACCGAGAAGAAATACCAATACCTCAGAACTTGTGTCACTAATAAATGTGTCATCAAATGTAGAAGCATCGTCTTTTGACCTTTCATCAATATTCATTGCAGAAATAATTGATGTGCCAGATGAGACAATAACTGCTTTTGCATCATTGAATTCAAAATCAATTGCCCATTGAGAAGTGCCTTGATTCACATTTGCAGCAAATGGAACATCAATTTGAACGGTTTGTGTTGTTCCGTTGTAATTTGTAATTGTTCTTGGTAGTTCTCCTGTGCCAGGACCAGCACTAATTCGAAGTTTGGCGCCACGATAAGCATTATTAACTGTCGAATAGAGATTTACACCACTAAGTGTATTTGCCAACTGAACAAAAGTTGTATTTGCAGCAGAAATACTTGCATTTGTATTTCCGCCATTAATTGAACCAACATTCACATCAAATAAGAATAATTTGTATTCATAAGATGCCGAGTTGGCGGAATTTCCAGCAGAATCAAATGCAATCGATTTAACTCTTGCTGTACCAATTTTTGTATTTGAAACTGTGCTAGAAGATGTTGTGTTAATTGATGCATTTGCAACACAATGCAAATTTACTGTTTGTAAACTGTTGATTGGAAAAGAACCATGTGGAGTGTTTGCAAAGACATAATAGCCATAGTCGGCAGTTATTCTCCTATTATTAACACCATCTGTCTCTCTTGGTTTATCATATGTTATAGTCGTTGGAGAAATTGTCTCAAACTCATAGCCATAGACATATGCTTTACCTGGAGATAAAATAACATTTAAGTTTGCAGTATTTGATGCATTTGTCTCTAAAGCAATCTTAAATGGTTTTACTGTATAATTGCCAGACTCATCATATGTTCTACGAGCAAGTGTATCTTCTAAAACTGAGTATAGAGGATACTGAACAAACTTTGTTAAACTTCCATTTTCAAAACGAGCAAGTTCAATAAATTGTGTATCATCAGTAGAAGCCAATGAACGATTCGCAAGAATCATTTGCACCTTATAACGGTCAGCACCAGGGGCCTGATAGTTAGATGCGTTTTGTGCTGGATCTAAAAGTGAGGTATCTGTAGAAGATGTGACAATTGATTCTGTAATTTCAAAACCAATTCGTGCATTTCCTGCCTGTGTATATTTTGAAATAGCAACAGTTTGTGCATCAACATCAATGAAGAATCCGTCATAGTAATAAACACCATCATTAACTGAGAATACTTGATTGGTGCCAACAGCTGTGGTATTTGCAAAAACTGGTGCTGAACTAAAGGTAAGAATTGTTTCGCTACCACTAAAAGTACCAAAAATTGGCGAAACAACTAATGTTTTTGGTTCACTTGTTCCTAAATCTTCATCAAAAACTTTAAGAACTTGTGCTTTCTTGGTAGGATTTTGAATGTTATCGACAATTGTTTGACCAACAAAGCTATTAATATTTACTGTCGTGCCTGCATAGGAAGAAGACACATTGATGAAAGTAGTATTTTGATAAACTGTTTCACCACCAGTGACAACAGAACCATCTTTGAAAATATGGTCACCAAAACGCTCTACTTGTTTTTGAAGAATTGTTTGAAGTTGGGTAAGTTCCCGAGCCTGAACAGCATAACCTGGTTTGAAAAGCATGCGAAGAAATTTTTTATCCGCATCGTAATCGTCATAATATGGATTTACATTAAAATTTGTATCAAGTGCCATTTATTCAGCCCTAAAAACTTATCGTCAGTTTAATATTTTCTGCCTGACCATCAGCACGGTCAGTTTTAACTGCATTTTCTATGTATAACATGTCTCCAGAGTATGGTTCTAACTCTGGATTTGCAACGCCAGTAACGGTTCTAGACACGCCAGATGTAGCACCGATGAGTGGCAAACCAGTCCCAAATGTTCCTGTCACTCTTGTTAACTTTGCCTCATTTGAAGTTTGGGCATACAAATAACCATAGGCGGAAGAATTGTTTGCAGAAGAACCTTGATAGACATATTCATTGAGAGTGTAATTAGTTCCTGCTACAATACTCAAATCTGTTGTTTGAGAGATGACTGTATTAGCATTTGAAACTTCAACCCTACTATTTGCATTGTATTTATACGGATTTTGAAGAAGTCCTATTTGTCTAAACGATGTATCAACAGAAATAAGTCCGTTTTCTGTCGAATCTAACTCACCAAATCTCACAACAACCAGAACACTATTTGAGTATAATTCTTCTGCTGAATTAAAAGCATGACCAAATTTAGGACCAATAATAACACGGGTATTTGCACCTGTGCCCGAACCATAAATGAAAGCATTGGCACGGGTGTAACCAGTACCAATCGTAGTTACATTAATTCTTGCGACATTGGCATTTGCAGAGGTCACATCAATGCTCGTATTTGAAAGAACTGCATTTGCAGTAGTTCCAATGCCGTCCCCATCAATATAAACACGGGTAGAAATTGTAATGTTATTTGCGTTTCCACCAGTTGCGTTTGTAGCAGAAGAAAGTGTAATCAATCCATTTGCGATTGCAATGGCTGTAATGTGAGCATCAGATGTTAAACCTGTGCCAGAAATTGCCATATTGGCAAGATTTGCAAGTGTTGGAATACTGAAGATTGCAAGTGTATTTGCAGTATTTGAAAGACGAATTGTAGATTGGCCAGATACAAAACCGTCTACACGAATGTTTGATGCCTCTCGATAGTTTGTTCCATTGGCTGTCATTACAATTGTGGTTAACTCACCAATGACAACACCAGTATCGTTTACACCAAAGTCTAGTGCAGTTGTAGAAGTTGGTGCTGGAATCCAAGAATCATCTAAGAATTTATTTGATGGTTGAACATTGAACATATACTTCCAAATAAAACCATCAGCAGTTGCAATGTTACCATTAGAAGTTGTATAGTCGCCAGTTGGTTCAACAGTCGAGTTGGCTCCAGCAGAATTTGCAACACATTTATAAACATTTCGTGCCGATGTAATGACATACATCGGTTTTAGATTGATAGTATTATTCGCAGTAACTAAGTCAATAATTTCTGCGGTATCGTCATACTGGCGATATTTTGTATTAGCAGTCCAATTAACTCTTGGTACTACCAGTTGAACATCGTTACCTGTGGCTCTTTTAGCTGCAAAGATGTTGTCCCATGCTTCTTTTTCAGTATTGATTGTGTCAACAATTAAATCTGGTGATGCCTCATTGGCATATGGCACATTATTGCCAATTGTTACATAAAGAACTGGACTTGTATTTGTCGAGGCATTTAAGAGTGCATCTCGCCAAAGTTTTGCAGAGTTATAACTAAGTTTTCTTGTATTAATTGAGTTTGCCATAAGTATTATTTATATCAGTATAATAAGAGTCTGGTCATTTGCTGAGTGAGTAAATGCCGTTGTAACCGAAACATTTGTGTTACTATTGATGGTGCCAATTGTTCGTATTTCACCATTGACTGCAACATTTGAACCAACTGTGAGAATACCTTTATTGTTTGCAAGAACAAATCGTGTACCAGTACCAATAATAAATGGCGAGCCAGCCGTCACATCAACAATACCAGAAATTGTATTTGAGACATCATCTTGAACAGTTACAGAAGTATTTGCAGAAGATTGTTTATTTAAATCTGCATAATTTACAAAACCAGACGGATGCATGAGTTCTCGGAGAACTTGTTTGTACCTTGCAAATTGTGTCAATGAAGAAGTTACATATGAATAATCAACATAGTAATTTGCACCTTGCAATTTTCTTTCAGAGTTGGAAATAATGGAATCTGATGTTGTCCAACGACCAGGTAAAGTTACATAGACTTCACCTAAAACTGCATTTGCAATTGCACTACCATCACCATGGTTTGTGAGGTCAACTTCTGGAATGTATTGATATCCAACACCGCCAGTCAACAGACGAATTGATGTGATACTACCTGCAATTTGGTCGGCAATTGCTTCTATTGATTCACCATCTCCCATAAGAGAGGTGATGGCAATATTTGCACCAGCTCCACCAGAAGCAGTAGAAACTGTGACTGTTGGAAATACATTCTGTGTATAATTTGTGCCGCCAACCAATCCTCTTGCAAATGAACCAACTCTATAGTTATTTGCATATGTCGTGCCGTCTGTCCAAGAAAATGCAACATTGACATTTGCAGTAGTAGAAGATGTAATTGCGTTGACAAATCGTTCTTGGCTGCGAATTACAATCTTATCACCAATCTGTAAATCGCCTGTAAAGTTTGTGCCTGTTCCAATAATTTCAACTGTATTATTCAGAACATTTGCAGTACCACCAATGCGAGGTGGTTGTATTTGAACAGTTAAAACAGCTCCAATGCCACTAACAGTTTTTACTGCTGCAGCTGCGCCTGTTCCTGTTGGATCTGGTGCAAAAATAATTTCATCACCAATTTTATAACCAGTGCCACCATTGTAAACATCTATTCTACCAACTGAGCGAAAATCTTTAATGTCAAAGAAAGTATTTCCTACTGCGTATTTTGCGCCTTCAGAATCTAATAAAGTTGTATTTGTAGATACACTTGAAAAAAGAACAATGGCATTTGTCATTGGTCCTAAATCAGTTACTAAAAGATTAGTCAATGCATCAACAATTCGTGTGTTTGCATTCTCAGTAGGTGCTGCAGGAAAACCATAATCAATCGCATTAATCGTAACATTCTCATATGGTTGAATGATATCAACGCCCAAAACATTGTAAGTGTTTGCTGTATAGTGATTTGTGTTTACGGCATCAACAGCACCTGTGATTATGCCAGGTAGCAAACTTGGATCAGAAAAAATAATAGACGCAGCCTTAAATCCAGCACCGCCATAATTTATAACAAATCGGTCAGTAAAACCATCTGTAATTGATTCAACTTCAGCCGTTGCAGGTATTGTTGCGCCACCACCAACAACGGTTACTGGATCACCAACATTGTAATTTGCGCCACCATCGATAACATTTATTTTTGTTAGAATAGAGAAGGTGTCTGCCTCTAAATTAATTAGAACATCATTTGAATCTACAATGTTGGTTGTGATTATTTCGCCATTTGTAAAATTACTGATGAGTGTTTTACTATCAATGAACAATTCAAATGGCAGACCAAAGTTTAAGCGGTCTGTAATAATTCGTTTAACCGCCCGTTCAACTATTGCTGTTGCACCAGATGTTGAACCTGTAACTTTGCGATTGTCTAAAAGAGTAATATCAAAGTTATTATAAAATATTTTAACTGAAGAATTGGCTGCTGGTGGTGTGACAAATACCACTTTTCGTGTTTCTTTGCGAATGAAATAGTCTGTGTCCTCTGTTTTAAGAACACCGTTAACATAAACATCAATTTCACCTGAGCCAGAAGTTTGTGCAAGAATGAATGTGCTATTTGAACCATCACCGGTATAGACACTTCGAATGTCAGTTTCAATTTGAAGAATATTGTCTACTGTCCATTTGCCATCAGATGCACGAAGAATGTTGTTTCTTGGTTGAAGAATTGCAACTTCATCATTGAACAACATTCTGAATAAAAGTTTGAACGATGCCTCATTACCTTTTGAAAGATAAAGTGGCAGAACATTTTTGATTAAGAATTCTTTATCAACTGAAACATCTCTTGGTAAAAGAGATGCAAACGAATTGAAGAAACTGTCTTCAAATTGGTCTAACGAATAATCAACATCAGATAAGTATCGTAAATTTTTTGCCTGTTGTGTTAAATCGTTGAGTTCATCTGATTGTTTTGTTTCTAAGAATTCGTAGTATGCCTCTAAAAAAGTAATGAATAGAGAATATTCTTCCCGAACAAACTCAGGAACTTGACTATTAACTAAAATAGAAGTATTGGCAAAAGACATTACGAAACTTTAGTGAGATTTACAACAATAGAAATTGGATCAGTTTCGTCAATTGTAATGATTGTATTTCTTGCAGATTCAATGATACCCTCATCTGCTTCAATTGTCAGACGAATTAAACCATCGGCCGAAGAAACAGAAAGAATATTGATATCGTTTAGATTGATTTCACCAGTATTGTAATTAATTGTGCCAGCAGAACTGTTTACAATTTGTCGTTGAGCATTCGTATCATAGTAAATTGTTCTGAGTGAGCCAACAACAGCATCAATTGTGGCAGTCGCAGCACCACCATAACCACCGCCACCTGTAATCGTAACAATAGCACGGGTGTAATCAATGCCACGATTAACAACACGAATACTTTGAATTGTGCCATTTACAATTACTGCTTCTGCGGTTGCGCCAGTTCCGTCACCAGTGATTGTAACTGTTGGTGCACTTGTATAACCTGTGCCTGGATTTGTAATTTGAATTGAAGAAATACCAGTAAACGATTGTGGCACTTCTTCATAAAATACGGTTCTTCTTACGCCATCACTATCAATCACATCAAATTCAGTAGAAGAAAGTCTGTCGGTTACTGTACCTCGATGTAAAGGCACATTAAATTTAACATTGTAAGATTGTGGTGTGTTTATCTCTGGTTCAAATCTCTTTTGAACTTTAATTTTAATTTCGTTACCAATAATTGCATTCAAATCAACACTATCAATTGCAGTTTCTAATTTCGAATCAATAATTTTTGAAGCAAATTTATTGAGGTAAGTATCCGAGTAATTTACAATTGCATTTCGAATTCTTTCTTTAAGAATTGCTTCTGTGTTTGTTGTTTTTCTTGCATCGTATTGTCCCTCAACATCAACAAGAATATACAAGAACTCTGGATCTAAAATTTCAGACTGAACAGCAATGATAGCTTTTGGTTTGATAATTTCGTCAATGATTCTTTGTTTCTCTGCCTCGGAGATATAATAGTTCTCTCTCGGTTTCATCGAAATAAAAACTTTACCATAAACTGGTGGTTCGTTTTCTTCACCACCCCAAACAGATATCGAATCGATGTTTGGATAATTGTTCAAAATGTATGTTTCATAATCTTTGAAAGTTACCAAACGATTCTGTGTAGAAAATCTTGCGGCCGCAGAGAATTTAATATTGTCAACAGATTCACGGTCTGCACCACCAGATGCACCAGAAACTGGCGTAATTGTAAAGTTAGAGAGTCCATTGGTTAAAGAGTCAACAACAGTTGCCGTTGCGACAAAGTTATTTGCTTTATTTGCAGCAGTTCCGTTTGTTACAAGATAGGTTACAGAGACAATCGCACCATCTGGTAGTGCTTTACCAACAACATCATTTCCAAAATAAATTTGAAAGTTACCACCTCTTTCTTCTTGTAGAAAGAAAACTTCAGATGTGGATGTAATATCTAAAACATCAGTTGCTCTAATATATGTTGAAGTCGCAGTATTTGAGCTAGATGGATTTACCAAAACTTTAATTGTCGTAGTGTCAATGTTTGTATCTGGTAATGTAAATACTTGTTTTGGATTTGAACCTTCATCAAAAGTAAATGAATAGGTAATTAACTGACCTTCATAAATTTGAAGATTTTCAAAAAAGAATTGTGTATTTGATTTTGTAACTGTCGTGTCATTGAGAACAACAAAGTTATGTGCTTTGCTGTCAATCTGATTCGACAAGAAAGCATAACCTTCTGGCAATGTAGCAGTTGCGGCAGTTGTTGTGTTTGAATCAATTGTGAAGTTGATGATTGCAACAGGTGCTCGTGTAGAATAAGGAGTATAACCTAAAGTTTTAGCATGTGAAACAACAGAGTCACGAAGTAGTGCGGTATCTAAAAATGACTCATTTGCAACCATGTTCAGATAATAGGCATTGTAGTGCGTATTGTATGCCAAAATGTCTAACAGAATCGAAAGGCCTGCGCCATCGAAATCATAGTCTGTAAACTCAGGTTGTTGCTTTAGAAAGTTTTTTAGATTTTGTTTTATCGTATCAAAATCTAATTCTGTTACTCTTAAACGGTCTGCCATTTTATCTAATCCGCTCTAGGAAAAAATTGATTGTGACTGGATCTGAGCTGTTGATAATGAAGAATTCCAATCGTATTTTATAAAGATTTTCGTCTGGTGAAGGTACTGCATCGACCCTAGACACTTGCGCTCTGGGTTCAAAGTTGCCAATAACTTCAGTAATTTCTCTTTCAATTTGGGCTGCTGTAATTGAATCCACTTGTTCAAACAACAAACGCCGAATATTACTACCAATTTCTGGTTGAAACGGTCTGTCGTAATGATTCGTCAGAACTAAATTTTTAATTGAATTGATAATTGCAAATTCGTTCTTGTAAACATTAATGTCTTTTTTGACTGGATGAATCGTGAAATTCAAATCCAAGTCTCTAAAAGTGCGGTCTGATTCTATCGTTACGGTTGCCATCGTCTATTTATTCGTTATCCTGCAAATACATTGGGAGATCCTTCTGCAACAGAAGTGCAACCAGTTATTGCATCTCCTATTCTTCCAGCACCTTTTCCATTAACAAAAACAGTAGATGAGCCTATTGTGATTGGTGCCGCATGTGCTGGACAAGGAACGCCAGGTAATAAATGAACATTATTATTGTCTCCCTGTCTACTCCAAGGAATGCCATTCACAAATACATTGGGCGAACCCTCTGCTCTGACTGGCATGGAACAATGAACAACATCGGCATCACCTATTCTTGTTGCGGCCGGCACGCTCTTTCTCCATTAAAGTTTGTAGTTTTTGATTCCAACTATCCATTTCTTCATGTTCTTCATGTGTATGTGGCATGTCTAATTGTTTTGGTTTGAATTTGATTAAATTATCAAAAACTTCTGGTATGTCTTCATATTTTGTAAAAGTATGAAGTTTGTTACCAATTAAAACAACAAATTCACCATCCATTAGTTCAAATCAATTTTAGGGGCAGTAAATTTCATATTACCACCAGAATTTATAGTGCAAGTGCCTCCAATATCAGCACTAAAATTGCCACCAACTTGCATCGTTGCATTGCCGTCAATATAAACCGTCACATCACCTTGCACATAAACTTGTTCATCACCAACAACTACTGTAAATTTATTCCTCTGTATTCTCTCTGAACGGTCACCTTGGGGACTATATTCAGTATAAGAACCAGAACGATGATAGAGATGAATCCTCTCATTGTCTTTTGTATCGTCAAATTCTAATGCATGTCCTGATTCAGATTCATATACATTGTTATATGGATATTTTGCATTGTAGTAAGAATCGGGTTCTACTTTATTGAGTTTTTTTGCAGCTTTTGCCTGATTGATTGGGGATGGATAGTCTTCATCATTTCTTGCCAATCGTGATGTTGTCGGTTCATCTAACTTTCTTGGATACAAAGTTTGCGATTCATCAGGTTTTACTGGCGCAGCTGCTAATTGACCTGCATCTCGACCATCACTAAATGCCTCTTGTGCATTTCCTGCTTTCAAAGGAATTGATGGAAACACACCAAGAATTACTGGTGACTGTCCATTCTCACCATCCATAAAGAAACCAAATACCATATCACCTTCTTTTGGTGGATATGGAGAAGAAACATTCGTTGAATATGATGGTGTGGACCAAGGTAACATATCAGTTGGCAATAACATCTTATTCTCAGCATGCCAACCAACGCATCGAACACGCACACGACCTAGTTTAAGAGGATCTTGTCTATCTTCTACAATTCCAATCCACCAAATAAAACCATCTTTACCTGCAAACTTTTGTGATTGTTTTTCTTCCATATCAATAAGAACCTATTGCAGAAGTTTGTAGAGGATTACTTACAGGAATAAATTGATTGTCTGAAGATGTTGTTGCAACCTCAATGATAGTTTCGTGTTTATCATATCCAATGATTTGACGAGAAGCAACAATCAAATATTTGCCACTTAAACTTGGATCTTCATTGTCATCACCTTTCATTTTTTTACCAAAAGTTGGTGCAACAAGACTAACATTGAATCCTGAGGTTAGTTGAAAGTTGCCAGGCATTGAAAGACGAACTCTTTTTGTCATCAGATTTTTAATAATAGATGTTCTCTGCGAAAGATAACTCTCAACATTGTCTTCTTTTGAAATTGATGTTGGGTCTTTTTTCTTAATATACTCACTCAACTGTCTTGCAGCACCAAAACTACCAACGGTTTTATTTGCATCATAAGTTTCTGTATTGTTTACACCATCACGATTGATAATTTGTGAAAAATTTGGATTTTTATTGCCGTGCTTCATGTTCAAATAATGGTCGCCGTAACTAATATTTCTTGTCGCAACAGTTCTTGTCATTGGATCAAAACCAATAAATTTACCTGCATTTACACCAGAACGAGTTTTTTCTACTTCGTTAGCCTGTGATATCACTTCTAAAGACCGTGCAGAACTAATCTCATCAATTGAAGTTTTTCCCTCTTGATTTTTTGGTTCAAACTTTACATTCAAAATATCTGGTTGTGACAACAGAACAGATAGTGAAGCAAAATTATATCCAATCATATTTTGATAGAACATAAAATTTGGTGAGTCTTGTGAATCAACTGCCCTCTTTGCAATCCAATCTATAGCATCTAGTGGTCGTAAATTTGGTATTACAACTTTTCGAAGTCCTGATGTTGGATTGATAATGCCCCTTAAATTATTTGATGGTACTTTTAGATAGTTGAGAAGAATCTTTTCAACCATTTGTGCATAAGTCGTTTCAAAAGACTGATTAATTCTTTGTTGGTCAGAATACATTAATTCATCAGCAACAAAATGTAACAGAAATGTTTCACTATTCTGGGTATCATTCTTTCGGTCTGATTGTTTGTAAATCCTAAAAGCTTTTCTAAAAGAAGCAATATCAGACTTCTTATCTTTTGCTATATCAATGAGAAGGGATTCAGAACCATCAAACAACAGGCGACCTGAAAGACCAATTGAATCTTTGACCAATAGAGTGCCATTAATAACAGGAACCAGAACAGAATCAAATATATTCAATTCTTCAAAGATACCTGATATGTCAATTGGTCCTGCCTTTGTTACAATTATCAACTCATTTATCTTAAACTGAGTTGATTGTTTTACTTCAAAACTCATTGTGTAATCACTCTCTTAAATTCTTTACTGACCGCATCAACAAAGTCTGATTTGAGTAGTTTAATTTCTCTTTTACTTTCATTCAAATCAATTTCATAGTCATAGTATGTTTGTTTTTCTTTAGTTATGGAAATTGTTACAGATTCGCCAGCCTGTGTCGTATACGAAGTTGTTGTTGCAGCAATGTTTGCGTATGCATTTTGGTCAACTTGTAATTTTTCTATACTTTGTGTGCCATCAAAAGAAGTTGTGGTAATGATTTTGAAATAAGCATGAGTATTATTGATACTCATTGCCCACGCAATACCAGTTTGAACGGTTGTATTTGCAGCACCATTCGCAGTATACTTTTTATCGATGTAGTTAATTATTTCACGGGAATCTAATGGCCAATCCCATTGTGGGTCAACGATATCATTGAACAACAAAACTATCCAATGTTTTTCAACATCTCCATAATACTTGTCTGCAATGATTTCTGGAGTGTCGCCTTCTTGTATGTTATACTTATAGAATGCAGCAGAGTTTTGTTTGATGCCTTCTTCAAACTTAAATCTGGTAATTAAATTTGTAACAGATTCTAGACCAGTCGTATCATTGTTACTGGTATAGAATGTTTTAGGATAATAATTGAAAAATGTAGCCATTAACTTGTACCGTATTGTCCTGCCTGACTTGCTCTTGTGAACGAACTGCTCTGTTGATCCGAAAAGTCTTTATCTTGTTTGAAATCTGTTTTGGTGAGATATGTAGTTTCTTGGAATTGCAGAGTAACTTGAATTGCAACTGGCATACCTGTTCTACCAACAGCAGGAGAATTTTCACCAGGAACTTCAAATGCAGACCAACCATTTGGAGCATAGTTTACATCGATTGTTGTTAAAACGCAAGTAGCAATTGAAGGTATGTTTGGATTTTGAACACCACCGTAATAAAACTTAATATCAAATTCAGAAGGAGGAATTAAAAATCCTTGTGCCGAAGATAACTCTGGTGCCTGATGAAAACGAAATCTCTCAATAATTTTTTGAACTTCTAATGCTTCTCTTTCATCTCTAGGATAAAATGTAAAATCAAATTGAAATGTTCTAAAGTTGGGCGACTTGTAAATCATCTCTAACATTGGATTTTGAACTGTACCTGTTACAGCAGTAAATCCTAATTGGGCAGTTTGACCACTACCGGTTAATGAACCAACTGTGCTGGCACCTTTTTGTAGGGCCAACAGTTTTGCTGTTTCTCCTCCAGCCGCAGCAGTTTTTTTAATTGTGTCAACTGCACCTTCTCCAGATTTGAAAGCATCGATTAAAGATGCTCCTGCAGCGACTGCTTGTCCTAAAGCTTCTCCACCTAATGACAATTGGTCATAAGATTGAGAGTAAGAATAATTTAAGGTATCTGGCATGTAAAGTGCAATCGCATCGGTAGTCAATTGAGTTTTTCGAAGACTACCCAAAGGACTTTTGTCTGTAATTGCTTTAATAGAGGTATCAATATTTCTTTGCGTTGCAGCAGAGTTACCACCAATCAGAGATGTTTTTCTACCAAACAAATTGTTCACATCATTTATAACACCTCCAGCAGCTTTACCTACCGCAGATGTTAATCCTTCTAATGCCCCACCTGTTGCTTTATTGATTTCACTTAAACCATTATTAATTTTACTCAATAACGCACCTCCAACCTGTGAACCTATATTTGATGGTTGTAGTGCATTTAGTTGTGAAAATGCATTTTTTTGTAAATCGGCAGCTGCAGAATTTACCGCATTTTCATCTTCGATGATATTTCCTTTGAATTTAGTGTTTGATTGTTGACGAATGTAAAACACCATGTAGTGTGCTTTATCGTAATTGCCAACATCAATTGGATATCTGAGTGTCGTGGTCTTAAAACGATTGTCAACTAGGTTGCCAAGAGGACCTTTTCTGGTTACTGAACCTTTGTTGAATTGAATGTCGCCAAATCCGAAAAGAGGCATACTTTTTCCTATAAAGAGAGATAGATAGTATTTATGTCATATAAAGGATGGTTTAAGCCAAAGAACCCCAAGAAATATAACGGAGATGCGAACAATATTGTCTATCGTTCTTCTTGGGAACTACGAGTAATGAAATACTTGGATGAGAATCCGAGGGTTATCTGGTGGGCATCTGAAGAACTTTACATACCTTATGTTTCACCTGTTGACAATCGTGTTCATCGTTATTTCCCAGATTTTATTGCAAAAGTCAAACAGGAAGACAAAGAAACCACTCTTGTTTTAGAAGTGAAACCATTCAAAGAAACGCAACAACCTACGCAAGCTAGACGCACAAAACGATTTATACAAGAAACAGTCACCTATGCTGTAAATCAGCAAAAGTGGAAAGCAGCAGAAATGTTTTGTAAAGAACACGGTTGGCAGTTTAAGTTAATTACAGAAAAAGAACTTGGTTTGTAAGATAAATACAAAATGGCGTATTTACTCGACAGACTAAAACAATCTCTTGCAAAAGAGGGTTTAACTCCTCGAACAGTATCAGCACGAAAATGGTTACAGGCAAAAGTAGGAGATTTAAGACCTACTGCGACCGCTCTGATGCGAGATAGAGAACGCCTAAAAGATAAGTCTTTTATTGGTAAGATGTATTTCTTTTTTTATGATCCAAAGTTGAAAGATTCGTTGCCATATTACGACAGGTTCCCATTGGTCATTCCAATAGAACGATACTCAGACGGGTTTCTAGGGTTGAATTTGCACTACATTCACCCAAAGCAACGAATTCTTCTTTTAGACAAATTAAGTGATACATTAAGCAATAAAAAATTTAACGAAAAAACCAAGTTTCGTGTCAACTACGAATACTTGGCTGCTGCTTCTACAGCATTTGAAGCTATGCCATGCATCAAGAGATATCTCTATGGACATATAACATCTAGATTTTTAGAGATACCTGCTGATGAATGGGATATTGCCGCACTCTTACCAGTGCAACAATTTACTACATCGGAAAGCAAAGTTTACGCAGATTCACGAAAGAAATTCTAAATGTCGTTCTCACCAAATTTATTCTTATCAAATATTCGTGGTAAAGATGGGCTTGCAAAACCCTCTAGGTTTGAAGTCATTCTTCCAATTCCACCATATATTAATCAATTCGTAGGCAACTCAATCATCGAAAAGATATTGAACTTTCCAAATTCTATTTTTAGTGATGTATCTGATGCCATTGGTTCGGCATTTGGCCGACAAGGTCAAGCAGATGAATTTTCTAGAACTTCTAATGCTTCACTATCAAGATATTTGGCACTTCAATGTGAAAGTGCAGAACTGCCTGGCAGAACAACTGCAACTGCCGATGTGAAAATTTATGGACCTACTTTCAAAGTGCCTTATCAAACACAATATACTGATACAACATTAACCTTTCTGTGTACCAATGACTTCTACGAAAGAAAGTTATTTGACCGTTGGATGGAAGCAATTCATCCTTCTGACACAAACAATATTCGTTTTCCAAAAGGTCAACAATCTCGGTATCTGACAAACATCAAAATTATTCAGTATGACGAATTTATTAAACGAATTTTCGCAGTAGAACTTGTCGATGCATTTCCTATTGGAATTGCACCACAACAATTGAGTTGGGGAGAAGATGGTTTTCATCGCCTTTCAATTCAATTTGCATATCAAAGATATCGACCAGTATATGATGGTGGATATGATTTAGCATCAGCGGCTACTGCACTCTTTGGTTCAGTCGCAGCAAGAGCATTACCAATTGGTCGTGCATTTTAATTAACAAAGCGAGGATATTATGTTACCTAAATTAGATGTTCCTATTCATACTGTCAATTTAATTTCGACAGGTAAACCAATTCGTTTTCGTCCGTTTCTTGTCAAAGAACAGAAATTGTTTCTTATGGCATCTGAATCTGAAGACCCAAACGAAATGATTGGTGTTATTCGTCAAGTGTTGAAGAATTGTGTGCTTGATGAAATCGATATTGACAATCTTCCTACTTTTGACCTAGAGTTTCTTTTCATGCATCTTCGTGCAAGGTCTGTAGAGGAAATTGTGAATCTTCGGTACAAGTGCAACAATGTCATCAAAGGCGAGAACGGTGAAGAAACCAAGTGTAGTGGTATTGTTGAGTTTGATTTGAACTTATTAGAAATTGAACCAACAAAAAATCCAAACCACAAAAACAAGATTCAAATTACAGAGAATCTTGGTATCTGCTTCAAATATCCAACTTTTGAAATGATTCAGAAATATGAAAAGTTAAATGAAAATGAGGTGATGATTCGTATTCTTGTTGATTGTATCGATTACATTTATGACAAAGAACAAATTTATTATGCAAAAGATACACCAAGAGAAGAACTGGAAGAATTTGTTGATAGTCTTCAACAAAAAGATTTAGAGAAATTCAAAGAGTTTTTTGATACAATGCCTGAAGTGAAAAAAGATGTGCATTTCAAATGTCCAAAATGCAGTTATGAAGAAGATATGACGATAAAGGGCATGCAAAGTTTTTTCGTCTAATCTTTCGTTATGATACTCTGAAGAATTACTATGAGACAAACTTTGCTTTATTGCAACATCACAAGTATAGTTTGACTGAATTGGAAAATATGATACCTTGGGAAAGAAACATTTATGTGTCTCTGCTAGTGAAGTATTTGCAGGAAGAAAAAGAACGCATTGAACTACAAAAGGCAACTAGAAAACGATAATGGCAGATTTTGCAAGTAGATATATTTCTGAAATAGAATCTGGTAAAGGTTTATCAGGTGGAGCTAAAGCTGCGGCTTCTGGTTCGATGAAAGACATTGGTAAACAGTTTGGCAAAGAAAACATTGTTCGTGCAATGTTTGGCGGTGATGATATTTTCTCTGCAATGATTCGTAACAAGTTAGGTGTCAAAGCCAAACCAGGAAAAGAAAGAGCACCAGAAAAAGTTGGTGGTGCAGAAATGTCTGGCGATACTGCTGTGATGTTGAAAGTGATTGCAAAAAATTCTATGGCATTGCCTGGCATGGCCAGAGATATGAATGTTCTTCGACAGAATGTTCAAAAACTTGTTAAACTCAAAGGTGGCAAATCTAGAGGTGGTGCCGATGCGTTCTTCCTCAAAGAAGATGAGCGTGAACGGGCATTAGAAGCACAAAGGATGAAAGCGGGTGGCGCAGCACCAACGGCTGCAGCTGCACCAACACAAGATAAAGAAGGTGGTCTTCTTGATTCCATAATGAAAATGTTTAGTGGCGGTTTTATGGAGGGCATTAAACAACTTTTCAGTCCAAAGAATTTAATATCAGTATTCAAAAAAGTTTTCTTACCACTTGCAATTATTGGAACCTTGTTTAGTGGTATCACAGCAGGTTTCAAAAAGTACCAAGAGACAGGAAGTTTTAGTGAAGCAATAGTTTCTGGTCTTGGTGGAATGTTAAAGTTTTTGACTTTTGGATTGTTTGGTGAAGATACGCTTAAATCGTTATTTGATTCTATTAGTAGTTTCTTTCAGCCAATCACAGACACAATATCAAATATTTTTACTGGCATTAAAGATTTTGTAAAGGGTTTATTTGGTGGCAAAGTTGATGTAAAAGACGATGCACCTGCAAAAGCAGATTCAGTTAAACCTACAATGCCTGATCCTGCCAAATTTGCCTCTGGTGCAGCAAAAGCATCTGGCGCATCCGATGAAAAATCTGCGGACCTTGGTGCTTTATTTGGTGCAGTAGGAAAAGGGGATGCGGGAGGTTTATTTGCAAAAGCACAAGAGTTCGCTGCAAAATATCCTGAACCGCCGCCAACTGAAACCACTCCAGAACCAGTAACAAAAGAAGGCATACCACTTGAACAAGCACAACGCAATTACGAATTAAATAAACAATTGACAGGCGAAGCATCTAAAGCACTTGGCACACCATTAGAGATGCCGGCGCCTCCTACACCGGCAACACCTCCTGCACCCGTTCAGTCTGCACCTACTCCCGCACCCGAAATGTCTGATACGGATAAAGTTAAACAATTAGAAGGTTACATTGAAGGTAATAAGAAAAGATTCGCAAGACGAGAAGCTGATGCTGAAAGACATATAGCATCATTCAAAAGACGATATGCAAATGATCCTTCCAGAGTTAAAGAATTAGAAGATGATTATAAACAAACACTTGATGTTGAACGAAAGGAAATGGAAGAAGCAAATGCTGGTTTTCAAAGACAGATAGAGTTCATTAAAAAATCTGGCGGTGGAACAGTTTCTTCTTCTCCATCAACTTCAGCACCTGGTGCAACTTCTGCTTCATCAGGAGGTGGTGCAACCGGAGGTTCAGTATCATCTTCTTCTTCAACTCCTTCAGCACCATCTCCAATTAGTGCTGATCCACCTTCATCTGGTTCTTCTTTGTCTGATGCTTCTAGTCAAGTTGCAGAAGCACAGAGAATGGAATCTGCCGCTGATGTTGGTTCTGTTGTAAACGCCCCAACAACAAACAGTTCTTTAGCATCAGAAGGTGGGGCCAAACCACAAGTTGCAAATGTATTTAATGAAGAATTTGCCAAATTAATCAGAACATAGTATGGCAGATATTTCAAAAATTCTTGGTGGTTCTATAAAAGACAAAGTTCTTGGTGTTACAAAGACCCAAGGTATAGTCAAAGAAAATCCAAATGCACTTATGAAAGTCATTGGCAAAAACTTTATGACTTTGCCTGGTCTTGCTCGTGACTTAAATGTTGCTCGTCAAAATTTCCAAACGCTTGTGAAATTAGAAGGCGGTAAACCTGCAAAAGGTGCGGATGCCCATTTTCTCAAAGAATCTGAGAGAGAGAAAAAATTAGAAGTTGAAACTGCCGAAGATAAAAAACCAACTTTGATTTCTAAAGCAGGAGAAAAACTTAAAGAAAAAGCAAAAAAGAAATATGCCAAATTAAAAGACCAATATTCAAAAAGCAACATAGCAAAAAAACTTACAAAATATTTAGGTCTTGCAGCTATCGTAGGTGTTGTGTTTATTGCTTTCAAAGATACTTTTGCAGAATGGGCAACAAGTTTATTTGATGCGATTAAAATAAAGTTTGATGAATTCACAAATAGTATTAAACAATGGTTTGAAGATTCCATTCAACCAATAATTGATAAAGCAAAAGAGCTTATTGCTCCAGTTGTAGATGCAATAAAAGGTTTTGTTGAAAAAATTAGTAATTGGTTTGGCGAAAAAATACAAATGTTGGCTGAAAAATTTCCTCAAACTTTTGAATTTATAAAAAATGTTATTGATAAAATTTCTGGTGTAATTGATAGCATTAAAGAAACTCTGACAGGCTGGGCAGAAAAGTTATTGAGTAATAAAGCCACCGCTTGGATGGTACCAAATTTTGTTAAGAACATGATAAAGAAACCTGCGGTGTTAGAAGCGGGAGAAACTGATGCAGAAACTAAAAAATTACAAAGACAACAAGATGGAGCATTAAAGAGTGAAGCAGATGAAAAGAAAAGACAAGAAACTGAGCGTGTTAAAAAGTTAGAGAAAGAAAAACGATATACTGGTGATGATGAGATTGTTCGTGCAAGATTAGGTTTACCACCTAAGACTGAAACGATGCGTCAAGAAGATGCGGCCAAAAAACAAGCACAAGCAGTTGAAGTTGCACCACCGCCAGATTCAATTATTGTTCCTGGTGCATTTCCTTCTTCAACAGGACCATCAGCTGCACCAAAAGCACCAAAACCAATTTCAGCCGAACCACCAACCGCAGTAGGTAAAGCAGCAGGTCCACAAGGAACAGGCGGAGGATCTCTTGCATCAGTTGCTTCTGTTCAGTCTGGAGTTGATTTAACTGGTATTCATCCTGAATTTGAAAAACGCCTTGTGAACATGGCAACTGCATTCAATGAACAAACAGGTAAAAAACTATTAATTACTTCCGGCTATAGAAGTAATGAGAAACAAGCAGAATTATTCAGAGCAAAAGTCGCAGAACTTGGAGGTAATGAGGCGGCTGCTGCTAAATTAGTTGCAAGACCAATGCCTCCTTTAGGAACAGGTAAAGGAAGTTTTCACTTAAAAGGCCTTGCGATTGATATTAATTCAAAAGGCGCTGGTGGTCTTAATGCGTTAGCAGGATCAAGAGATAGTCCTACTGGTTGGTTAGAAAAATTTGGACTGGTAAGAAATGTTCCAAGAGAAGATTGGCATGTTCAACCACTCGGAACATTACCTACTGCTGACAATCCAGAAAATCCTGGTGCGCCAACTTTAGTGGCGGGTAAAGATGGCAAACCAATGGACTTGGCATCAGGTAAAAAGGAATCATTAGCACAAGCAGAATCAAAAACAAGTTCTGCATCTGGCAGCGCTGTTTCTTCTGCATCTACAGATGTTGCATCTGGTCAAAGACAACAGATGAAACCACAAACACCAATTATTGTAAATGCACCAACAACAAATAATCAGGTTGTCAAAACGACACACATGAATCCGTATCAACGACAAGACACTGGTTCTTCATTAGCATCAATGAGAGTATAAAAAAACACCCGCCAAAGCGGGTGTTCGCACTTGCATGGGATTTTTTAGTCTTGTGTTGCCAGTGATTTGAAATAATCCAAATCTTCATCATCAATATTAGACGATGTATCAAAAGGCACATCATCTTCTTTGATAGACGAAACAGAATCAGCTGCCTTAGTTTTTGGTGCAGGTGTGCCTTCAAAACCAAGAACCTTATCTAAACGATTTTTGAGTTGTTCGTATGATTTGAATTGTTTCTTTTCAGTAAACTCTTTCAAACCAAACTCTTTCTTCCACAAGTCTTCAAGTTTATCATCATCACCATCAAAGAGTGCAGACTTATCGGCAAACTCTGATTTGTCATAATTACGATAACCCTCAACATTACGAATCTTCAACTTAAAGTTTGCACCTTCCCAAAGGTCAAAGGGATTGATAGGTGTTTCATCTGCAAATTCTGGATTCATTGCCTCTGTAATCTTATCAAAGATTTTCTTACCAAACTTAAACAGTTTGATTTGTCCTTCGTTGGCAGGATTACTTGGGTCTGAAATAATCAGAATATTGGAGATATAAGACAATTTGCGTTTCTGTTTACGAGCAATGTCTTTGTTTGCTTCAATGCCAGAATTCCATAGTGTATTGTTATGCTCACAGACTGGGCATTTTTCATTCAGAGTTGTGAGGCAGTTATCAATGAACCAACCACCTGGTCCTTGGAAGCCATGACTGAATGTTCGAACCCAAGGCAATGCATCATCACCATCAACCGCAGGCGCAGGAAGAAAACGAATGATTGCCATGCCGTTGCCTGCCTTGTCTACTTCTGGTTGCCAAAAACGAGTATCGTCTTTACCACCAGATTCTGCGGGTTGTGATGTTGCTTCGATTGCTTTGGTAAGTTTAGCGATATCAGAACGATTACGCTTTAGATTTGCAAAACTACTCATATGTTACTCCTTATTAAACGATATATGAACGATGTATAAACGATGTATAAACGACTTATCCACAAAAACATAATATCATTTATTTAGTAAACTTTGAAGCGTTTTCACGGTAATATTAACATCTGTATGGTGTATGCCAATGCCGCCTGCGGAATTGAAACTGTTGATAATTTCTTTCGTATCATCAATTAGAACAACATCTTTAGCAGCATATTCTGCTTTGTATTTACGACCTGGTACAACATTTGGTTTGTATGCAATACCCATCTTCTTTAACCAAACTTTTTTCTGTCGAGCAACTTCATTGTGATGTTTTTGACCACCAGATGAAGTCAGCATCTCAACAGGAATCTCTGTATGTTTGCGAATGAATTTCAGTAGTTCTTCGCCACCTGAAAGCCACTCTAAAGTTTCAAATTCTTTATCTGCAATAAACTGTGGCCATTCTTTACTGAAATTCTTGCGGTCACGAACAGACATTGCTGGATAACCAAACTTTTTCGCAAAGCGTCCTTCGAAATCAGTAAGAACACCATCCATATCTAAGTAAATTTTCTTAATCATTTTCCTATCACTTTTTTCAATATCAACTTATACTTTACACTATCTTTGGGAAGAAATGCGGTATACTTGATAATCTTTCTTCTTAAATCTGGCCATCGTATGGTGTCGGTAATCTTTTTATCCCACATCGGTAAGAAATTAAGAATTGAATTGAGTATGCACAAAGTTTCAATTTTGATAACTCGCTGTAGAGTGTATGTCAACAGAATAGGATAATCACCGTCAACTACTTTGATTACCTCATTTGGATCATCAACACCATCAAATAGTTTTGCCAAGTCACCGGTGAATTCGTAAGACAGCGATTGAATTATCTTTTGACGGCTGCGATAATTCACTTCGGCGTCTTCCGTCAATAAATCACCAACCCACAAACCATCTCGCTCGACAAAATTTGCAACAAGAAATTCAATTAAGTCTTCTCTCTTGTTGAACTTTCTGCTGAGTTTGTAGAAATGGTATTTGTCTTTACGATTCTCAAAGGAAGTCACACTAATGTTTGACTTGCCATTATACTTGTGAAAATCATATGAATCTTTTGTAAAATGTAGTTTGAGAGATTCGTAAAGACCAAACGCTTCGTATCCATCAATCATATAGGAAGGCGAGAACCTTTTTCTTTCAATAAATTCAAATCCATTGCATCACTGGTCAACTTAGCCTTTAAATTTGAATTAACCAATGATGCAGCCACTTCAATCTCTAATCCAGTTTCTCTACAATACTCGACAATTGCTTCGATATAATTGTAGTCGGTGTTTGCTACTAACGACTCAATCGCCTTCGCAAACTTTGCCATTTCATCTTTAGTTGGCATTTTCACCTGTAAGACCTGTTGCGTTAAACTTTGGCGGATTCAATACATCATTGACCAAATGTGACATGATAAGTGGATCGACATTATCAAAATCTTCTTCATCTTCAAATTCATCTTCTGGTTTTACAACATCAATTGTTCCAACAAAATGAAAACCAGAACCACGAAGAAACAACTCAAAGTTTTCGAGCATTGTTGTCAAATCATCTGCATTAAATTCTGTGGTGTGTTTTGAAGCAATACCATTTTCTTCACCACGAAACATATCATATTCTAAATGTTCACAAATAAAAGTATAACGAGCCATTATTTCACCACCGTTTCATATAAAGTTTCAAATTGTTCATGCACAGCAACTTCTTCATCAAAGTTTTGTTTGTGATAAACTTTCACCAGTCTTGCAATCAACTTCTTCGGTAATTGCATGTTCTTTGAAGTCTCTGCAATTGATTCACGCACAAAATCTTTTTCTGCATCTTGCCTTGTCATTGAATCAGAACACTCTTTGATTACCTTGAACAGTTTGTCACGGTCAGGTTCAGAGAGTTGATTGATTGTCATTTGTTTAACTGCCATAATATACCTTTCAACTATTTTTTACTAGAACTAGATTGTATCACAGTTTCTTCACCTTTTGCGGCATATGTGATACAAATTGGATCGTCACCACGAACATATGAACATCTTACCGATAATGGATTAATTCCTTTGGCGATTGCATTGTCAATATTCTTTGCCATTAAATTTCTATCCGTAATGTGATATATCGATATGCCAAAAATTGCAGCAAGCACAGAAGCGGCTACTGAAAGAGTAAAAATTTTATCGTGTTCCATTAAATATTTTCCTTAACTTTATAAAAAATGTGTCTACCGATTGTAACATGTTTATCAAGATTTTGCCAATTAGGTCTGACATAATCGGCATGATAGTAAAGAGAACCGTTTGTTGGGTCTCTTAACTTTTCGTGATTGGCATAAACATAGATTGCAATCTTCAATACATCATTATACTTCTTTGTAGTGTCATTTGTCAAGAGCATATTGTAATATTGCCATTTTGGTGTTGTTTCACAATACCATGAAAATTGGCAAACAACTCTTTTATCTCCAATTGATTCGACTTTCTTTTTCTGTTTCACCACATCGCAAATGGTGTCTGGAAAGTCTGATGATTCTACTCGGTTCAATGTAACAAATGCAACGGCAATTTGTCCTTCTCTTGGTTCACTTCTTGCCTCAAAGTATATGTTACTTGCAAGGCAGGCAACTTGTCTTTGTGCGTCTGGTGTTAATTGTGAGTATTTCGGTTGAATAATTCTTTTTGAATCGACATAGTGTTGTCCTGCTACACCCAATGTTGCGAAAATTATCAATACTGCAACCATCGCAGCAATTGAAAAATATTTTAACATTTAATTCTCCTTGTTAAAAGGGAGGCCGAAGCCTCCCTAATCCATCAGGACTTCTTAGTGGAAGACTTCTCTACTGGAAGATTGGAAACAAAAGTATTGAGTGTTTGCGCTTTGGCAATAATCTCTTGTTCTGATGGGAAAGATGGGTAACCTGGATGTTTCGGTGGTTCCTCACCTCTTTGTTTCGCAGCGTCACATTCAGCTGCATATTGATTTGCTATAATTTCTCTTTTACCAAAATGGTCAGATTCCAACATACCCTGAGCCATTTTCAGTAATTCGAGCCTTATTTCAAAGGGTGACATATTTGTCATAGTAATTCTCCTTGTGTGTTTTGTGTGTGTACCAGTCGAAAATTACGACTGGTTTATTATTTAGTAATTACCAATGTCTCACAACATTAGCAATAATGAAAAAACAGGTAATCACATGAATTGCAATCCAAAAAGTTTTAAGAAACAACGCAATTCTTGCTTCTTTAACTGTGAGAATTGGAACATCTGGTCGGTCATCATCGGTGCGACCCATCAAATGACCGGTAGCACGGGCCCAAATTTTTTCAACAGTATTCAATCCCAAAGATTCCTGTAATATTTACCAAACAATCTTGTGCCGTTGTTGATTCGGTTGTGGTGTTTTTCAAAGGCATCCGAATCAAACTTAGCTGTATGATTGGGACCTTTTTCAAAAGTAAACATTGTTGGTTTGCCATTTTCATCCCATGCACACGCAACAGACTTCATATCATGTTCACCAGAATGAAATTGTTTGTCGTTATCCTCATCACAGAGTTGTTCAAAGGCCCAAATCATTTCATCGAGCACCCAATCCCAACGAGCATGAATGTCACGGTCACCTTCTTCGACTTCATGCTCATGGTAGAATTCAAAACACTTTTGGTCTTCCCATTGTTCGGTCGTATTGTATCTTAGATGCTCTGGTACATCTTCACAATCAACAACACCAGAACCGTGTTTATCTTTCTTTAATTGTTTGAGCATTGGCAGAATAATTGGAGACAATATTGAGTCCATGTTCCAAGTATCATATTTGTCAATCTTAATGTATTCAATTCGTGGATGAAGAAAATCGAGGAACTTCTGAATCGCAATTGAAATTGGTTCTAAACGATTCACCCATTTCTCATACTTGTGATTTGGATGGTCTTCTAGATTGTAGAACGCATCTTTGTCTTTCTCCCAAAAACAAACCTTCTCAAGTATTGTGTATGGAGATAGCCAATGACTACGGTATTTGGAAATGTAAATTTTCATAATATATTAAATTGTTGGTGCAGAGTGATTGGGTAATAAGGACACTCTGCGAAACCTCAGATGGCTTAAGCCGCCATCAAAAAGCGCTCATCATTGGCGTTTATCGTTTTGTCTCTATTACGGCTTAGACTTTACCGATTCTCCAGTTCTCTACTCATCTGCCCTGTCGAAACCATGGCTGGCCCATTAGGAAGCATATTAGAATTCACTCTATCTGAGGGCGAGTATTTAACGGGTAGCCCCCAGCCTGTGCCCGAACTAATATGCTTTCTGGTGGACCAGAGGGGAATCGAACCCCTGTCCAGAACACTTTTCTGTCACCTTCAACGAATTCTATATTTATATTGTATCAGGTATTGTGATAATTGTCAATGTATTTTTGCAAGTTTGTCAAATAATTTTCTTTAGTCTCAACAAACAATTGGGTACCTTCATTCTCTACCGCAATGGCAATTACAATTTGATTGATTGGTTTGCCTGTTCGTTCTTCAAACATTTCTGCATATGCCGAAGCCTGCATAAAGTAATTTTCTATATACGACTTATCTTTGGACTTACTTGCAGTCTTCCAGTCAACAATTGATAATTCACCAGACCATTCTGCGATACAATCACAACGACCTGCAAGTTTCAATTTATCTGAATATAGCGGTGTTTCAATGCCGTAGATATCACCAATGTTTGCATCAATAACTTTGCGAACATCAAAAAACATTTCCTTAATGTCTGGCATCATTGTTTTGAATTTCATGTCAGTCATCTCATTAAGGAGATATTTTTCTACTGTATTGTGTAACTTGGTGCCACGACCAGAAGCCTTGGCAGAGATTTTGTTGGCAACTTCTTCACCAACTCTTTGACGCCATTCGTAGATGGCCTTTTTGTTGTATGCTGAAAGAACCGTAGTAATTGAAGGGTAGAGGTTGCCTCCTGGAGTTTTGTATACTCTACCCTTCTCCGTGGTTTCAGATTCTAGGTCATAATTTAATTCACTTAGTTTTACATGACGAAAATTCATTGTTAAGCGGCTTGTGCCTCCTGTTGTGGTTTAATATACTGGTCGTAGTAATCAAAAATGCTCATATTTTTTAATACCCAAGGTGCCTCCCTTTCTAATATTTTTTGTCGGTTCTTTGCAATATTATCTGCACTCCAATCGCCGCTTTCTATTTCGTTTTTTTCTTCTACTTCACCATCCCACTTTTGTTGAAGTAGTGCGACTTTCTTTTGCATTGAACGCTTTGACATGGGCTCTCCTTTTACAAAGTTGGCATAACAAAGCAAAATCTCAAAATTAAAATTTACCTAAATGTTTATCTACTATCTGTTTTGTTTTTACCTGTTTCATTGATTTGCGACCGTATCGTTTGCCTGTTGCACTTTCTGGATGTGCCTCAGCAACTTTAGAAAGAACTTCTTTGAAACCTTCTGGTACTTTATTTTGTTTTGAAGTGGAGACACCACTCACGATGGATGGGGCCGTAATGACCTGGGTGACATGAGGATTATTCTTCAAATAGTCCTCACGCTCTGAAATTCTCAGCATTTCATCAAACTGTTCGCCAGTCTGATTATTATAAAAACTGTAAGTTGGCATTATTTGTATTTATTGCATTTGAATACCAGAGTGGAGCTTCACGATTTGTCCATCTGGCGAATCTAACTTTTTTCTCAATGTAATATTTATGATAGGACGCAAGAGAATTATTGGCAATCTTGCA
>Ga0194115_10001608_pt1 | contig 28510 bp, 25 predicted proteins | sample TA2MahsurfametaG_3_FD_148656 | JGI IMG/M metagenome (GOLD analysis project Ga0194115, IMG submission 148656) | Freshwater microbial communities from Lake Tanganyika, Tanzania - TA2015002 Mahale S4 surface | ecosystem: Environmental > Aquatic > Freshwater > Lake | place: Tanzania: Lake... | reverse complement strand
AGCAGCATGTCAGCTGTAGTCTTGTCCGCTTTGGTCACAGAGTTCTCTATATCGAATCCCCGGGTCTCCGCCCTATTCGTGTCGAAGCTTCTGATCTGAGACGGGTCTGGAAACGCCTTTATCGGGCTTTCTCGCCGCCACGACGTGTTGATAGAAATCTATGGGTTTGCTCCCCTTTGCTAATTCCGGCCGCAAGGGGCACGATGGCCCGTGCATTAAATTACATTATTTTCCAATCCTTCCTGTTTGTTTGGAGATCTTTTCTGGGTTGGCGGAATCATTGTCTGTGGACATATCTTCCAACTACCCTTGACTATTTAAGCCCTTCTTCGTTTGAACGCAGCGTGTATCATTGTGTTGATGATATATCAGCTCAGCCTTGTATGTCATCTGCATATATTCAAAAGCGTGAGATTAGCCTCTGTAGGCGTGTTGATCGAGTTTTCACAACTGCGCCTTCCCTTTATGCAGCGTGCGTTCGCTGGAATAAACATTGTAAGGATTATGGAAATGTTGCAGACGTCAATCATTTCGCAAGGGCACGGCTTCTGCGAGACCAGGGCAGTGTTCCTTCAGATCTCGCTGACATCACTGGGCCCATTCTAATGTTTATTGGAGCTATTAGTGGCTATAAACTTGATTTCGAGCTAATCTCTCAAACAGCAGAGGCATGTCTTACTTGGACATTCGTAATGATTGGCCGTATTGGTGAGGGTGATCCAGAGACATATCTTGATGCAATCAAAGAAAGATCTAATATTCGTTTAATCGGTCCCCGCTGTTACCATGAGCTGCCTGGATATCTAGCGTCTGCGGATATGGCATGGCTGCCATGCAAAATTAACAGATATACAACATCGATGTTTCCAATGAAGTTCTTTGAGTATCTTTCAGCAGGATGCTCAGTAATCTCCACGCCACTACCAGCGCTTCAAAGCTACCAGCAATGGTATCACCAAATTTCCACATCACAGGATTGTGTGAATATTTTAAATCAGTGGGATAGATCAAAGGCTAAATTGCCACCTACCGTTGAGGAGTTGAATGCAAATCATAGTTATGATCAGCGAACCAATCAGATGTTGGAGCAATTGTAAATATCTTGATCCATTCGATAGAACCTCTGCTCAACCACATGATCTTTTGACCACTCTCTTCCGAGTCCCGCAGTTGCCGGGCTAACTTGACCAACAACGTGCGCCATGCTGTAGTTGGATTTTTTCCGTCCGATACCCAATAGCGAAATCTTCTATGCATAGTGTTATTGAGTTTCGCAGTGAAACAATTGATCGTATTCTCAGCTTAGCCAACTTTATTCCACGCAAGCGTATTTATTCATTTCTACGCATCCTGCTGATTGCACTTGCTAGCGCAGGTGTTGATGTTGTACTTTTACTTTTGCTGGCCCGCATATCAACCATTGTTGTTGGTTCTAAAGCTCAGAATTTCTTGCCTGGTATTCATTTCTTCGCGGGCTCCACAAGTAATCAAATCTTCATAACTGCGCTAGTCACAGTAACGATATTCTGGACATCCTCTCTGTTGCGATATGCTGTAAAGTATTTGACTGGTGTATTGTGCACTGAAGTATGGGGTGACTTCGCAAACCGAGCTTATTATAATATTCTATTTCAAGACTACCTTTTCTTTAAGAGAAAAAGAACCGTTACTCTTGCGCAGAAAATGAATCGGCTGTTGGGAAGCATCTCCGATTCAGTAGTCCAGCCTATTATAGGGCTATTTAGTAGTTCGATTAGTGCCACAATTCTGCTTGTTGGGCTAGTTGCAATTAATGGCCTGAAGGCATTGTTGGCCCTGGCAGTCATGATATCTGCTTATATCATCACTTCGATCTTGGTGACCCCGCGACTTCGCTTTGCTGCAAAACAAATAATTCGATTCTCTAATCAACGTAATCGAGCCTTTTATGATGCCATCAATTCGATTGTTGATGTACATCTCTATGCTTGTGAGCATTCTTTTGTGCGTCAATATGCTGAGGTGGGAGAGCAGGCAAAGCGATACGAGAAGCAGGCTCGACTTCTGCCTGAATTGCCGCGTTACATTATTGAGCCAGCGGGTGTATCAGTTCTTATTCTCACAAGCCTTCTTCCCGTCCTTCTGTCTTCAGGAAAAGACTCTTTTGACTTTGCAAAAAGCCTCACCTTCATGGTGACTATGCTTGCAGGTCTTCTAAAAATCTCGCCGCCCTTGCAATCTCTGTTTAGAGATCTAAACAAGTTACGTGGTGGATTGCCTAACCTTGATGAGGGCCTTCGTATAATTCAGCTTAAGCCAAAGAGAATTGCGCTCCACGATCCTGGTGTTCCCACCCCTGAGGGTATCTTCCCTAGAAATCGCTTTTCTCTTAACGAAGTGAGCTTCCGTTATACAAAAGCGGCGTCTCCAGCATTAAGAAAGGTAAGCATAAGCATTCCTGTAGGAGCTCGGGTTGCTTTCGTAGGCCGTAGTGGTAGCGGCAAGACGACAGCAGCCAATATCCTCCTGGGTTTGTTAAAGCCTCAAAGAGGATGCCTTGCGCTTGATGGTATCTGTATTGAGCCAAACGAAGTGCCAGCTTGGCAAGCTAATTGTGCCGTTGTTCCACAGTCTCTAACTCTTCTAGACGGTTCAATCTGTCAAAATGTAGCTTTTGGGCAGCCTGTTGATTCTATTGATATGGAACGCGTAGCCGATTCAATTTCAGCTGCTCAGCTAAGTGATTTTATCGACACCCTACCTTATGGATTGATGACCGCGGTTGGCGAGAACGGCGTGAAGTTATCAGGCGGTCAACGCCAACGGCTTTCCCTTGCCCGAGCGCTGTACAAGGGAGCACGACTACTTGTTTTAGATGAGGCGACTAGTGCTCTAGACAATATTACTGAATCACAGGTGATGGATGCCATCGAGTTAATTGGCAGACGATGCACAATCGTGATTATTGCCCACCGTATGACAACGGTTAAAAAGTGCGATAAGATATACGAATTCTCCGGCGGCAAAGTTGTTGCATCGGGCGACTATTCCAGTCTTTTAGATCAGTCGGAAAGCTTCCGTCAACTTCACAGCTTGGAATTTGACAATGACCACACATAACCTTGTGCTGATCCCTGGTGTGATATCTATTCCACTTGCCGGTGATCGGACTGGCTCCCTAGCCAGATCCAGTTGCAGACAATGCTAAGATTACCAGAGTCAGAAATCTTGCTAACACGTGGCGAAGACAGTTTATGTTGGGATGAGCGCAGACTTGCTGCATCCCGGGCATCTAAATATTATTCGCAAGGCTGCCTCCCTCGGAGACGTGACCATTGGCTTGTTGACGGATAAAGCGATAGCTAGTTACAAGCGTGTTCCGTTCATGACCTTTGAGCAGCGTCGCGAGATTGTATCAAATATAAAAGGGGTTTCGGATGTTATCCCTCAAGACACATTGGATTACGTCCCTAATTTAGAGAAAGTCCGGCCCGATTATGTTGTTCATGGAGATGATTGGCGAGAAGGTGTTCAGCAGGCTACTCGCTCACGTGTAATTGATGTTCTCCGCCAGTGGGGAGGAGAGCTTGTTGAGGTTCCCTATACACAAGGTATTTCTTCTTCGCAGCTGAATAAAGCCGTTCGTGAACTTGGTTCAACGCCGGAAATACGTAGAGCCTCCCTAAGGCGTCTCTTAAGTGCCAAACCGATCGTTCGCTTTCTTGACATTCATAACGCCTTGACTGGTCTCATTATTGAGAACGCAGCTATTGAAACTAACGAGGGTCGTATTGAGTTCGATGGCATGTGGGGCAGCAGCCTGACTGATTCCACGGCCAAAGGTAAGCCCGATATTGAAGCTGTTGATGTTTCTGCTCGTATGAATACTCTCAATGAGGTTATGGAGGTAACAACAAAGCCAATCATCTATGATGCCGACACCGGCGGTCAGCTTGAGCATTTCGTATTTACTGTTCGCACGCTAGAGCGTCTTGGTGTTTCTGCGGTGATCATAGAGGATAAAACCGGCTTAAAGAAGAATTCACTTCTTGGGAACGAAGTTCCTCAGACACAAGATTCCATCGAAAACTTCTCAGAGAAGATCAAAGCAGGTAAAGCCGCGCAAGCCACTGATGAGTTCATGTTAATTGCCCGGATTGAAAGCCTCATTCTTGGCAAAGGTATTGATGATGCCTTCAATCGCGCTGAGGCTTTCATCAACGCCGGTGCCGACGGAATTATGATTCACAGTCGTGAAAAGTCTCCTTCAGAAGTTTTTGAGTTTATTGACCGTTATAACCAGCTAAATAATCGTAAACCTCTGGTGTGCGTGCCGTCAAGTTATAATACTGTCACTGAAGCCGAGCTGATTGAGCGCGGAGTGAACATTGTGATATACGCCAATCATCTCTTGCGAAGTGCTTACCCTGCAATGATGGATACAGCTTTATCTATTCTAAAGCATGGGCGCTCTGCAGAGTGTGACAGTAAGATGCTTTCGATTAAGGAAATACTCAACCTGATCCCCGGAACAGTCTGATGCTTTCACCGCAATTAGCCTTTGAGTGTCTTGTCGAGCATGGTATTACCAGCTATGCAGGAGTTCCGGACTCACTCCTAAAAGATTTTTGTGCTTATGTTAGCGACCATGCACCCAAATCTTTCCATGTAATTACTGCCAACGAAGGTAATGCTATTGCATTGGCGGCAGGAAGATATTTAGGTACTGGCAAGGCTTCTCTTGTCTATCTGCAAAATTCTGGGCTTGGCAATATTGTTAATCCTATATTATCTCTAGTTGATCCAGAGGTTTACCGTATACCTGTACTTCTGATGATCGGATGGCGTGGTGAGCCTGGAGTTAAGGACGAGCCTCAGCATCTCAAGCAGGGCCGTATCACTCCCGCGCTTCTTGATGCAATGGAGATTCCTTGGTTTGAGGTTGGACCGACCACCCAAGACCCGTTAGATATTTTCCGGGAGTCACTTCAGTGCCTCTCTTCATCACAAGCACCCGTAGCTCTACTTATTCGTAAAGGTACGTTCGAACCATACAAATTGCGTTCAGAACGTCATACCAATTTTGAGCTTACCCGCGAGCAAGCCATCCATCTTATTCTTCCACGTCTTCCTCAAAATAGTTTAGTAGTATCAACAACGGGAATGACTTCTCGAGAGGTCTTTGAATACCGTGCTGCCTCTGGCGATGGACATGGGCGTGATTTTCTAACGGTTGGATGTATGGGGCATACATCATCAATTGCTATGGGCTTGGCAATGTCCAGGCCGGATCGGCTGATAGTCTGCTTGGATGGTGATGGTTCCATGTTGATGCATCTTGGCGCTACTGCTCTCCAGGGAACCGCTAAACTTCCTAATCTTTTGCATATTCTGATTAATAACGGTGCCCATGACTCTGTAGGGGGCCAGCCTACGGTGGGTTTAGATATTGATCTCCCCCAAATTGCTGCCACTTGTGGATATAATCGAGTTGCGAGAACAGACTGTGCTGATGGTGTGCGCATTCATCTTGACCAGCTTTTATCAGTCAGTGCTGGACCTAACCTACTCGAGGTTAAGGTGAAGAAGGGAGCTCGCGCTGATTTGGGGCGACCTACTTCTACCCCACTTGCTAATAGAGATGCTTTCATGGCTGAAGCCCAAAGCTAAATCTATGCAAACTTGGCAGTATTCTTCCAGCACCAAGATTGTCGCTGGCTCGTGGCGCGATCAGCTCAAGAATTATCCATATCCAGGAAATGTACTTCTAGTTACAACTCCAGGTTTTACTCGGCGGGGTCTAACTTCGGCCTTGTTCGAGACAATAGGGCCCGATCGTGTCCAAATTCTAGATGAAGTTACGCCTAACCCTGATATCGATCAACTAGACAGTTGGCTCGATCGCTTGCGTGTATATGGAGTCAATTCAGTTCTTGCCCTAGGCGGCGGTAGTGCCATTGATACTGCCAAAGTCATGGCCATGTTCCTCGCTTCTGGAAGCACTCATACTGTCTCTTCTCATTTCCGAGACGGCCGTGAGTTACCTGCGGTCAAGGCTCTTCCCATTGTGGCGGCTCCAACTACATCCGGCACTGGTGCTGAAGTTACACCCTTTGCTACCGTTTGGGATCTTGCTAATGCACGTAAATATTCATTGGCATCTGAGCTGGTTCGACCTGTCATAGCCCTGCTTGACCCTTTGTTAACTCAGGGATCCCCTGCTGAGGTCACGATCAGTTCTGGCCTGGATGCTGTCTCCCATGCATTTGAGTCAATTTGGAACCGCCATTCCAGCCCGTTAACGATCTTGTTTGCAACCAAGGCCCTGGCCCTGGCATTTTCAGCCTTGCCTCTTCTTTCAGTAAATCCAACTGATCTAGAAGCACGCGCTCATATGCAGTTGGCTAGCACCCTTGCCGGTATGTCGATTTCGAGTACGCGCACGGCTTTGGCTCATGCCATGTCTTATCCGCTGACCAGTCATTTCGACTTGCCCCATGGTCTCGCTTGCAGTTTTACGCTTCCGGCATTGCTCCGCTTCAACGCTAATGTTGATGATGGTCGATTGTTCCAACTTTCCATCGACCTCGGATGTGCTGATGTTGAGGACCTATCTAATCGCTTGGAACAAATGATTCTATCTTTGGGTACGGCAGATTTGTTGCGACGCTATCTTCCTGAAGACTCTGCTGCAGTTTTGGCACTCAGAGAACAGATGTTTACCCCTGGCCGCGCTGATAACAACCTTCGTTCAGCAAATGTTGGTGACGTCAGTGAAATACTTCACCAATCTCTCTCTTCACTTGGTTTGGCCTGATGACATCGACCCCTGTCCCAGGATCTGAGAGTGCGATACAGTCCTTACCTCGTGTCGAGATAGAGTTTAACCAGGTTGTTCTACCCCTTCTGCGGGCACTAGAGGATGCCGGTGTGCCGTGTTGGCTTGATAGCGGTACACTTCTCGGCATATGCCGTGATGGATGCCCACCTTCTTGGGATAAAGACTTCGATCTCGCGATTTGGAAGGACGATTTCGAGCGATGTCTCCATACTGTTCTTTCACTATTGAAACAGCCTGAGTTTCAGTATTACAAACTAGTTCGAAAGGATCTTAATGGTGCTCCCTACGCCTTGATCTTGGCACAGGGTGGGAAAGTTGCGACACGTTACCGCCGAATTCCAATTGCTTTCCATATTTACGAGCGGTCAGATAATCTTGCTGTTTCTCCTCAGCCCCATTATCTCGGAGCTTTAGGGTGTAGTTATGCTCGCCACGTATTGTCGCAGTCCTATCCAGCTCTCCTAGATGTGGACGGCTACACGCTCCGTTTCGATCCTTTGAGGTTCCTTTCTGCTCTTCTCAATTCTTCAACCCGCCGTTTCCTACTCTGCTTAATCAGTCAGAAGTCTGCGATCCCGCGTAGATTCTCTCGGTTACAGCGCAAACTTGTTGAAGGGGCGTCGGCCAGCTACCCTTTGCTGCCTGATGCAATACGTTGCGCTAGCGCATATCTAGATTGTTTGACCAATCCTCGGCAATCGGCTTCGCTGTCTCTAGTCTTGCATGACTATGCAGTTAACTGTAATCGTCTAAAGGCGAAGTCAATCGCTCGTCTTTCGCGATTTGCAGAGTACCAAGAGATTCCTCTCTGGGATGTAATTGGTGATCCTTTTCATCTGACTCAAGTAGTATATCGCCGTCACGAACTTCAGGCATTGCAACGCTTCCGAGACTGGTTGATTAAGCTTATTGAACAGAGTCAAGACTTGCACAGTGATTGCATATCGTTGCTAAACCTGATCTTCTCTGCGAGCCCAAGCCTTGCTTCATTTGATACTAATGATATTCAGTCTGTTACAAACCGTCTGTACCAATTGCTTTCTGATTCTGGGTCTACAGTTGTTCAGAATTCGTCGGCCTCTGAGTTTCTTGCGCATGTCTTAAGGTCTGAGGCTGAGGTAGCTCCTCGTTATCGTGTGTACTCCAAGCATCTTTGCGAATATCGCTTGCCATTGATGAACTATGAGTTGTTTGAATGGCGTATTCCATTTGATTGTTTTGATAAACTGATTCCGGCTCCTGGTTCAGAATCGTGCGTACTTATTCCACTAGATTACGATCGTTATCTAACCCTCCGTTACGGGAACTGGCGCGTTCCTGCAAAGAATTGGGTGTATGTCCTTCAAGACGGCTGTATTACGCCCATGACTAGCGCCAGTATGTGATTCAGGGTCTCAGTCTTTGTCTGCTGGTTTAACGAGAGCACCATCATCGCGCCAGTACTTCCAATCCTTATTGGGCACTCGCCAGTCTTTCTTATACTTCATTTCTAGATATGCTTCTCGATTGCTAGGAGTTGGGAGATTCATTCCATATACTGTTATGCTATCCAGCTTTTGGAAGTAGTAAGCCGGCACTTTAAAATCAACGATCCTCTGCCTAAAGCTTTGACGAAACTTGTCGCTGAATTGACCCGCTAAATCGCTGAACAGAAAAAGCCACTCCCATAGCCAATACACTAACCCACATGACTTACGTTGTTGTGAGAGGCAAAAGCGTCGTGCCTTTGAACTTTGGCGTTGACCCATGCGAACTAACTTAAGCGCCACTCTGTGCGCAAGAGTTTTGCTTCCGAGGTTTACGGCTCGCAATTGTGTGACCGCTTGGTCGCCTTGCAAGTTGTAAATACGTAAATCGATCGTCTTCTCATCTTTGTGTCGTCGCATCACACGTAGTACGTACGGATAACGTTCAACTGTCGCCCCCAGCATTACGAGATCTCTCGCTAGAGCCTTAGCTTGCCCGGGCTCGAGAATCATCCCCAAATCAATATCGTGATCCCAAGGCAGGAACGCGCCATCACGAACGGCACCCAGAAGAGAGCCTTGGTCAAGCCAGAAATAGACCTGATGCTTCCGGGCAATGCTCACAACTTCACGGAAGAGGCTGATCTCGTGCTCTTGTACAAGCATGTAATTTATTGCTAGTCTAGCATCCAGTACTGGTCTGCAATGGTGAAGCTGGCATACCTATCTGATTCAACCCTGTTCTCTGGCGCTGCTAATACGATTCAAGTTGTCAAGATGGCCCAGGCTCTGGCTGATGAGGGTCACCATCTCATCCTTCACATGCGCGCATCTGTGGTGCCTGCCGGTTGGTTTGACCGTTTTCGTCATGACTATGGAGTTCAGGCTGACTTTGAGGTGAAGCTTTGGCGTCTCCCTTTTTTTAAAGGCCATGCATATCTATATGGCTTACTGGTTGCCTTATATGCTCGGATTATGTCTGTTGATTATGTCTATTGCCGTAGTCTTCCAGCTTTTGTTGCAGCACGCCTTTTGGGCATTCCTGCGGTGCTCGAATTGCATCAACCTCTAAATGACTCACAGCCACTATGGTTCCGTCGCCTAATTCCTTTTTGTTGGCGGGACTCTGGCGAAGTTCGACTCGTAGCGATTACCTCAGCACTGCAACATGAGCTTGAGTTCAGTCACCCAGAGCTTATCGGACGCATTCAGGTATTGCCTGACGGTGCTGATCCAATCCCTCCAACCGTTTTCCCTTGTCTTATATCTGAGCGGAAGCAATGCCTTCAGGTTGGTTACACAGGACAGCTCTATCCAGGCAAGGGTGCCGAGTTGATTCTTACCCTTGCTCCTCTATGTCCTTGGGCTGACTTTCATCTTGTTGGCGGTCGTTCCCAGGATCGGAGATTCTGGCGTTCTCGCTATGGTGACTTTGCAAATGTCTTTTGGCATTATTCTGTCCCGCACTCGAGCGTGAGCAGCTATCTCGTTAGCTTTGACGTTGCTCTTCTTCCTCTGCAAAGGCATGTTGCAACAGCAGCCGGGGCCGATCGTGATATCGCACGCTGGACTTCACCACTCAAGTTATTTGAATATATGTCTGCAGGTCTTGCTATTCTTAGTTCAGATCTGCCTGTCCTTCATGATGTTCTGCGGGATGAATCGAATGCACTCTTCTGTATCGCTGACAACCCCTGTAGTTGGCAAGCTCAATTGACGCGTCTTCGAGATGATGCGAATTTACGCCGTTCATTGGGGATGCAGGCTTATTCTGATTTCTGTCAATCACATTCTTGGCGAGCTCGAGCGCGTGAGGTTTTCCCATGCAACTAATGGTTTTGGCGCCCAGCGGTCGGCGCATTAGTGAAACTTTCGTGCGCGCTAATATCAAAGGTCTATCTTTCTCCACCGTTGCCTATTATGGTGATCTATACGGTCCGCAGTATGGATTGCTGCAAATGCTCTATGCCTCTGCTTCGGCTGCATCAAAAATGTTGTCTAAGCTTGGGATGCAGCGCTTCGCAACTCTATTGATGTCTACCATTGCCTTTTTGCTGCAGCGAATTCACCGTCCTGATTGCATAATTGCAGAGTTTGGCTTTCACGCAGTGATGGTTATGGAGGCATCTGTGTGGGCCAGAGTCCCATTAATTGTTCATTTCCGAGGCGCCGATCTATCTGCTCATCGCTATATCATCCGCCTTCGTCACCGCTATCGTCGGCTGTTGCAAATCGTAGATGCTGTTGTTGTCAAATCCCAGCCCATGAGGAGACGCATTGAGCAGTTGGCTCAAGGCAGGTCCGAGCCATTGCCTGTATTGGTTAGTCCTTCTGGTGCGGACCCTAGTCGTTTTCCACAAACAGATTCGTCCAATGCACCACCAGTTTTTCTCGCAGTTGGTCGGTTTGTTCCAAAAAAAGGCCCTCTCTACACTCTGCGCGCGTTTGAATTGGCGGCTCGTTCGCGGCCCCAGCTGCGTCTCATTATGGTCGGTGATGGTCCCTTGCTTCCTGTTTGCCAAGCCTGGGTTCTTTCTCACGGCCTTCAGAACTGTGTCGAATTTACTGGCGCTCAATCTTCCGATCGGATTGCGACATATCTCCAGCAAGCTCGTGGTTTTCTTCAGCATTCAATTACAGCCTTGGATGGCGATGAAGAAGGCTGCCCGGTTGCTGTTATTGAAGCCCAACTCTCTGGTCTTCCTGTTGTGGCCACTTACCATGCAGGTATCCCTGATGTAGTGCTTCACGGCCAAACCGGTCTCCTGGTTACGGAAGGCGATGTGACAGCCATGGCTTCAGCCATAAGCATCTTGGCTGACGAGCCCGATTTTGCTGGGCAGCTAGGTGCTGCTGGTGCATTACATTGCCGGAACCAGTTCACTCTTCAACATCATCTTATCCAACTTGAAGACCTGATCAGCACGACCGTCTTGCGTTCCAGGGCTCACTCCTTCGTCTCATGAGTTTTCTTTCAGGTCTTAATGATGAACAGCGTAAGGCTGTTGATCATTATGAGGGGCCCCTCTTGGTTGTTGCCGGTGCTGGTAGTGGTAAAACGAGAGCCCTGACCCACCGTATCGCTCATTTGCTAGGCCACCATGGGGTAGATCCTGGCGAATTGCTGGCGGTCACTTTCACCAATAAGGCCGCTCGTGAAATGAAAGAACGGCTTGAGCTATTGCTCGCTCAGAGGCTGGCACTGAGCCAGTTCGGACATCCATTATCTACTTTGCCGCTGGTTGACCAGCGCCAACTTCGCTCGCGAATCCATAGAGAGGTGATCAAGAATCTGTGGATTGGCACCTTCCATGCCCTTTTTGCCAAGCTTTTGCGATTTGATATTGATAAGTATCGCGACCCTGAGGGGCTTTCCTGGACACGTCAATTCTCCATTTATGACGAGACTGATGCCCAGGCCCTTGTCAAGGAGATCGTTACACAGGATCTCGGTCTCGATCCCAAGCGATTTGAGCCCAAAAAAGTACGTTGGGCAATTAGTAACGCTAAGAACCGGGGTTGGACACCCGACCAACTGCAGGATGATGTTGGTGGTCAACGAGGGAAGCTTATGGCTGATACCTACCGTCGCTATCGGCATGCATTGGCAGCTAATAATGCCCTCGACTTTGATGACTTATTGCTGATGCCGGTTCAGCTTCTGCGTCAGAATGAGCAGATCCGCGGCTATTGGCATCGTCGTTTTCGTCACGTTCTTGTTGATGAATATCAGGATACTAATCGCACTCAGTATGATCTTATTAAATTAATCGTTGCCAATGGCCAGGAGCCTGCTGCTTTTAATGACTGGAGTGGTCGATCTGTTTTCGTTGTCGGGGATGCCGATCAAAGCATCTACAGCTTCAGAGCTGCCGATTTCACAATTCTGATGGGTTTTCAGAATGACTTTGGTGATGGTATAGCTGATGTGGATAGCCGCACTATTGTCAAGTTGGAGGAGAACTATCGGTCAACTGCTACGATTCTAGAGGCCGCTAATTCTTTAATTGCTCATAATACCGAGCGAATTGACAAGGTCTTACGCCCTACCAGGGGTGATGGCGAGCTACTTCTGCTTACACGTTGCGATGATGAAATCGCCGAGGCTGAAGCTGTTGTGCATCGAATGCGAATGCTGGACGCTGCCCATCCTGATTTGCGTTGGTCTGATATGTCTGTCCTTTATCGAACAAACGCTCAGTCTAGGGCAATGGAGGAATCGCTAGTGCGATGGGGCATTCCATACATCGTTGTTGGAGGTCTTCGTTTTTACGATCGGCGGGAAATTAAGGATATTCTTTCATACCTCAAGTTGCTTGTTAATCCATCCGATACGGTTAGCTTGCTGCGTGTTCTAAACACTCCTAAGCGAGGTATTGGCAAAACCACTATTGAGCGACTAACAGACGCGGCGAACCAGCTCAGTTTGCCGCTTTGGGACATCGTTAGCGACCCTGAAGCAGTCCGCACCCTTGGTGGTCGTTCGGCTCGAGGTCTTTTGCAATTCTGCGATCTGATCAATGGCCTGCAGGAATGTATTGCGAGTACTCCGTTGTCAGAAATCATTCAGAAGGTTATTGGACAGAGTGGCTATTTAGCTGAACTAATCTCTTCAGGTACTGATGAGGCCGAAGACCGACGGCGCAACCTCAATGAGCTGGTTAATGCTGCCATGCAATACCAGGAGGAGAATGACGATCCCTCCCTGGATGATTTTCTCGCCTCGGCTGCTCTTGCCAGTGATGCCGATAGCAAAGACACCGATCACGACCGTGTCACTCTTATGACACTGCATGCCAGTAAGGGCCTTGAGTTCCCTGTAGTGTTTTTAGTCGGCCTGGAGCAGGGGCTCTTTCCCAGCTATCGATCGTTGGAGGATCCATCGGCGATGGAGGAGGAGCGCCGCCTGTGTTACGTAGGGATCACCCGTGCGAAGGAGCGCCTTTTTCTTTCTCATGCGATTGAACGTCGTCTTTGGGGTGGCATGCGCGAACCTGCCGTGCCCAGCGTCTTCCTCTCTGAGTTGCCTAAGGAGTTGTTGCAGGGAGATCTGCCACAAACCGGGGGTTCGGCACTTCTTCGCGAGCAGCGCCTTGAGCGGCTCACCTGTGTAGACCGTTCGAATTTCTTTGTTGAGACCAGTATGCGCACCAACGGCGTCAGACAACTTACGAACTCCGACCGAGTTCGTAAGTTGTGGTCGGTTGGTGACCGGTTGAATCATGTGTCTTTTGGAGAGGGTACGGTCACTCACCTTTTTGGAAGCGGTGACAAAATCTCGATTGCTGTCAAATTTGCGGGAATGGGCCCCAAAATACTTGACCCCCGACTTGCCCCCATTACTCCATTGACTGATCAATCCTTACCCAACGATGGGTGACGCGATTGGACGTCTTTTGATCCTAAACGCTTTTGGTTTAGTTTATTCCTCTCTTCTTGTTCTTCCCTCGTGATTTCTTGTGTGAATCGTTGCCTATTTCCCTCAATGGTATCGTTCCTGTGTCCTGTTCTGGCCAGCCTTTTCTCTGTGGAGTCTAATATCTGTGCTCTATATGGATTGACCTAGTCAGACTGGGTAACCCTTGCGCCTCCGAGATGTCGTCCTTTTGCGGGTCACTTTCATTCCCGGGGCTTGACCCGTCCATCCTGAATGTCCTGTCTTCCGCAGCGGCTGGAGCACGTGTTGCCATCGTTGGCGGAGCGGTTCGCGATTTGTTACTTCACAGGGTCCACCGTGATCCCTGGCGCGGGTTGCTAGACCTTGACGTTGTTGTGGAGGGTGATGCTGACCGGTTTGTTCGGCGTCTGCTTGCAACGTCTGGTGTGGAGCTTCGGCATCTTCGTTCACACGGAACCTACCGAACGTTTGAAATAGATCTTCTTTTGAATGGAACACCCTTGTTGTTGGACGTAGCCACCGCCCGAGCTGAGACTTATCCAGTGGCAGGAGGGAAGCCGGAGTGGGCCCTAGCTTCCCTGGAAGATGACCTGGGTCGGCGCGACTTCACCATTAATGCTATTGCTCTTGTCTTGTCTCAAGACTGTGTTACTACTCAGCTGTTAGATCCCCATGGGGGCCTGCATGATCTTGAGGAGCGTTGCTTGCGTTGGCTTCACCCAAACAGCCTTCGTGATGACCCCTCCAGATTGGTCCGCGCAGCTCGCTACGCAGCACGACTTGGATTTGTCCTGGCTCCATCATCGCTTGACCAGTGCAGGAACGTGATCCAACAGTGGCCATGGCTATCTGGCGTAGAAGGATTGCCTGGTCTGGGTAGCCGTCTGAGGATGGAGCTCACTCTTTTGCTAGAGCGTGAACCTTGGCACCAGGCTTTGCAGCTTCTCCAGGAGTGGGGTGGCCTGGCTCTGCTTGATAAGGGTTTACAGGGTGATTGTCGCTGGCGGCGACGGCTTCACTGGGCATATCGTTTCAATCTTTCTCCTCTTGTGGCGCTTGTTGTAGGAGCCACTCGCCCTGTCGAATTGTCTCAGCGCTTACAGCTTTCCCCTGGCGACCAGTTGCAAATCAATGCTTTGTTCTTGTTGCGTGAGCGGCTCCAGTCTGCCCTGCCTCTACCCGAATCTCCTTCTCAGTGGTGTGCGCTTCTAGAGGCACCGGGAATTTCCCCGGAAGCCGTGGCCTTGGCCATCGCTGCCGGTGATTCACCGAGAAGCCCTCTTTTACGTTGGTGGTTGGGTTGGCGCCACATCGGTCCTTCTCTCACTGGCGCTGAATTGATGGCCCGTGAGGATTTAAGTCCCGGTCCTGCTGTTGGAATCAGATTGCGCCAGCTGCGGGCAGAGCGTCTCGATCAGTTTCCATTGAGGTGATATCCATTTGGATTTGCGCTTTGCCAGGCCCAGCCATCACGGCACATATCCTTAAGACTGCGTCGGGCACACCACCCCAGTACTTCAGCCGCTTTTGCAGGGTTTGACTGTAAACATGGCACATCACCGTCTCGTCTTGGTAGGACAACGTGTGGGATCGGGATTCCTGTTGCGCTTTCAAATCCTCGAAGTACTTCCAACACGCTGAGTCCTGTGCCGGTGCCAAGGTTCATAGTGGGCAGCGACCCAGCCTGTGTTAGCAGCTTATTCAGAGCAAGGGTATGGGCTTCGGCTAGGTCCATCACGTGCAGGTAGTCGCGGATGCCTGTGCCATCGGGCGTGGGGTAGTCGTTCCCGAAAACGCGCAGTTCCCTCTGGCGACCTGCTGCAACCTGAGTGATAAACGGAAAAAGATTGTTTGGGATCCCCCTCGGATCCTCTCCGATCTCTCCGCTTGGATGAGCGCCGACTGGATTGAAGTACCGCAAGCAGGCGACCCGCCAACCCGGCTCGCTTGCCCCCAGTGACCCCAGGATCTGTTCAACGGCCAACTTGGTTTGACCATATGGATGCCGGGGGGCCAGCTGATCGCTTTCACAAAGGGGTGTTTGATCGGCCTCGCCGTAGACCGTGGATGAACTGCTGAACACGATCACGCGGCACTGCTGTTCGCGCATGGCTTCCAACAGCAGACGGCTACCACCAACGTTCACGTCCCAGTAGCGCAGAGGCTCTGCCACCGATTCCGCCACGGCTTTCAAGCCGGCGAAGTGCACAACACCAGCTATGGGGCCCAGGCGGAAGGCCTGATCAAGATCATGGCGGCTGCGAATGTCACCCTCTACAAGTGTGATTCGCTGCTCAGCCCCGGGTCCAGCGATTCGCGCCACCCGTCTCAGCGCTTCTGGTGAGCTGTTGGCGAAGTTGTCAATCACCACCAGCTCGTGACCGGCTTCGAGCAGCACCACGCAGGTGTGGCTGCCAATAAACCCAGCCCCACCGGTGACTAGGAAGCGCGACAAGGATCCATCCTCAACGCAGGGCAGGCTAAAGCTCTCGTGCTGTCATCGCTCAAGATGGGGGGAGCACAAACGGTTTTGGTGGAGAAACTCCAGAGTCTGCGAGGAATGGTGGATCTGCTTCCTTCGCATACCGCCTTGTGGCAGCGGATCGAAGCCACTGCTCGACGCCACTTCACGAGGGCAGCGATTGCTGAGATCCGCACACCCATCTTGGAACTTACCGAGCTGTTCGCCCGCGGCATTGGTGAATCAACTGACGTCGTGGGCAAAGAGATGTACACTTTCCAAGACAGAGCCGACCGCAGCTGTACGTTGCGCCCAGAGGGCACTGCTTCGGTTGTCCGCGCTGCCGTCCAGCATGGCCTGCTGAGCCAGGGTCCTCAACGACTCTGGTACGGCGGACCTATGTTTCGTTACGAACGACCTCAAGCCGGCCGGCAACGTCAGTTTCATCAGATCGGTCTTGAGTTTCTGGGTTTTTCAGATCCTCGCAGCGATGTGGAGGTCATTGCCGTGGCTTGGGATCTGCTTTCTGACTTAGGTGTTCAGGGTTTGACGCTGCAACTCAATTCTCTAGGCAGCAGCAGCGATCGCGCGCTCTATCGGGAGCGGCTCGTGACATGGTTGAGCGAGCGCAGGAATCGGTTGGATCCCGATTCACTAGAACGATTGCAACGGAACCCTCTCCGTATTCTCGATTCCAAGGATCCGGGCACCCAGGAGCTCCTGGTTGACGCCCCCACACTGGAGAATGCCCTATGCGACGAGAGTCGTCAGCGCTTTGCTCAGGTCACCTCTGGATTGACCTTGCTCGGCATTCCTTTCCATCTCAACCCGCGGTTGGTGCGAGGTCTCGACTACTACAGCCACACGGCATTTGAGATCACTTCTGATCAGCTCGGCGCCCAGGCCACAGTGTGTGGTGGGGGCCGCTACGACGGATTGGTGGAACAGCTGGGCGGGCCTGCTACGTCAGCCATCGGTTGGGCTCTTGGGATGGAGCGATTGACGATTCTGCTGTCCCAGGCGACTCCTCCTTCTTCGGTCGTTTCGCCAGACTTTTATGTGGTGAGTCGCGGAGATCGGGCTGAACCACTGGGCCTCCAGCTCGCCCGCCAGCTTCGCCAAGCTGGTTTCTCTGTGGAACTTGACCTCACGCGAGCTAACTTCGGCAAGCAGTTCCGGCGGGCGGATCGCAGCGGAGCACGCTGGGCCCTGGTGATCGGTGATGACGAAGCCCTACAGAGCACCGTGTTGCTGAGAGATTTGCGCTCAGAGGCGGATGTGCCGACCGAGGAACGTCTTAGCGTTCATGCATTGTTGGAGCGGCTTCAAGAATGGCGGCCTTGAAGGGGCGGGTTGCACTGATCACGGGGATCACCGGACAGGACGGCAGTTACTTGGCCGAGCTGCTCCTGGATAAGGGCTACGAAGTGCACGGCATCAAACGCCGAGCGAGCAGCTTCAATACTGCCAGGATCGATCATCTTTATCAGGATCCCCATGAGTTGGATCCTCGCCTTGTTCTGCACTACGGTGATCTCACCGACAGCTCTAACCTCATCCGGATTATCAGTGCTGTTCAACCTGACGAGATCTACAACCTCGGTGCTCAGAGTCATGTGGCAGTGAGCTTTGAGGAGCCCGAATACACCGCTAACTGCGATGGTTTGGGCACCCTCAGGATTCTTGAAGCGGTTCGCTTGCTTGGACTCACGGGTTCAACTCGGATTTATCAAGCAAGCACATCGGAACTCTATGGTCTTGTGCAGGAGACGCCGCAGCGCGAGACAACACCCTTTTATCCCCGAAGCCCTTACGCGGTAGCCAAGTTGTATGGCTACTGGATCACGGTGAATTACCGAGAGGCCTATGGGATGTATGCTTGCAATGGTATCCTGTTTAACCACGAATCGCCTCGCCGTGGTGAAACATTTGTGACGCGTAAGATCACTCGAGGCCTTGCGCGTATTGATGCTGGTCTCGATGACTGCCTTTATATGGGCAACCTTGACTCTCTTCGGGATTGGGGTCATGCACGTGATTACGTAGAGATGCAATGGCGGATGCTGCAGCAGGATCATCCCGAAGACTTTGTGATTGCCACGGGTCGTCAGGAGAGTGTGCGGCGTTTCATTGAGTTGAGTGCTGCGCAGTTGGGTTGGGCTGGGAGCGCTTCGGCTTCGATCCAGTGGGAGGGAGAGGGCCTCGCTGAGGTTGGTCGCCGTGTTGATACCGGTGCGGTAGTGGTGCGGATTGACCCCCGTTATTTCCGTCCAGCTGAGGTGGAAACACTATTGGGTGATCCCACCCGGGCCCATCAGCGTCTGGGCTGGCGTCCCACCACAACCCTCGAGCAGTTGGTGGAAGAGATGGTTGCAGCGGATCAGTTGGAGGCTGCAAAGGAAGCCACCTTGCGCCGTGAGGGCTTCTCGGTGGTCGGCTCCATGGAGAATCCCCCTGCACCCACAGCTGCGGTGAAGGTGCTACCTCCCGATGGGACTGATTGCCGATGACGGCTTCACTAATCCATAGGGGTGATCGGATCTTTGTTGCAGGCCACCGCGGCATGGCCGGTTCGGCGATCCTGCGAGCTCTTCAACAGGCTGGTTACGGCAGTACTGACCAGGGCGGCGCCTTGTTAACGGCATCTCGCTCTGAGTTGGATCTACGCGATCTTCAAGCCGTTCAGCGCTGGTTTGCCCGCCAGGTCCCCACGGTGGTGGTACTCGCTGCAGCAAAGGTTGGCGGAATCCATGCCAATGCAAGCTATCCGGCGGATTTCTTGCTTGAAAATCTCCAGATCCAAAACCACGTGATCGAAACAGCCTGGAAGCAGGGTGTGCGTCGGTTGCTGTTTCTCGGGAGTAGTTGCATTTACCCCAAATTAGCCGAACAGCCGATCCGTGAGGAGGCTCTTCTTGCAGGCGCGCTTGAACCAACCAATGAGTGGTATGCGATCGCCAAGATCGCTGGTATTCAGCTCTGTCGTGCGCTGCGTGCGCAGCATGGATTTGACGCCATCAGCTTGATGCCCACCAATCTTTATGGGCCCGCTGACAACTATCACCCCGCTAACAGTCACGTGATGGCAGCGCTACTGCGGCGCTTTCTCCAAGCAGCGATGGCCGGGACGATTGAAGTCACATGTTGGGGAACTGGATCACCTCGCCGCGAATTTCTCCATGTTGACGACCTAGCTGCAGCGGTCGTGTTCTGTTTGGAGCGCTGGAATCCCGCAGCGCTGGATGCACCCCGTGACGACCAGGGCCGCCCCTTGGAGTTTTTGAATGTCGGTACTGGTGTTGATCTAAGCATCCGGGAGTTGGCGGATTTGGTGGCGCTGCACTGCGGTTATGACGGCTCGATCCACTGGGATGCCGCCAAGCCAGATGGCACTCCTCGCAAGTTGCTGGATGTGAGCCGATTGGCAGCGCTTGGCTGGAGGGCCTCCATTGACCTCGACCAGGGGGTGGCAAGCACCGTGGCTCTTCTGCGGGACACTCCCGAGCTGCTTCAAGGCATAATGACTCAAACTCGCATCTCACGATGAGCCCACAACGCAATCTCGTCACAGGTGGCGCCGGATTTGTGGGCTCACATCTCGTCGATCGGCTGATGCAAGCCGGTGAAGAGGTAATTTGCCTTGATAACTACTTTACAGGTCGCAAGGACAATGTGTCCGCATGGTTCGGGCATCCTCGCTTCGAGTTGATCCGCCATGATGTGACTGAGCCTCTACGTCTTGAGGTGGATCGTATTTGGCATTTGGCTTGCCCTGCATCGCCCGTTCATTACCAGCACAATCCGATCAAGACTGCTAAGACCAGTTTTCTTGGTACGTACAACATGCTTGGACTGGCCCGACGTGTCGGCGCCCGTCTCCTGTTGGCTTCCACCAGCGAGGTGTACGGCGATCCGGAGGTGCATCCCCAGCCAGAAAGCTACCGAGGCTGTGTGAACACAATCGGCATCCGCAGCTGTTACGACGAAGGTAAGCGAATCGCAGAAACTCTTTGCTTCGATTACCAGCGCATGCACAATGTGGAGATTCGGGTGGCACGTATCTTCAATACTTATGGGCCCCGCATGCTTCCTGACGATGGTCGCGTCGTTAGTAACTTTATTGTGCAGGCCTTGCGTGGTGAGCCTCTGACCGTCTACGGCGACGGTTCGCAGACCCGTAGCTTTTGCTTCGTTGATGATCTCGTGGAGGGGTTGAACCGACTGATGAATGGCAGCTGCTCGGGTCCGGTTAATTTGGGTAACCCTGGTGAGTTCACCATTCGTCAATTGGCTGAAATGGTGAGGGATCGTATCAACCCATCGCTTGCATTGATTCACCGTCCCTTGCCGCAGGATGATCCGCTGCAGCGTCAGCCCGTGATTGATTTGGCCCGCCAAGAACTGAGCTGGGAACCAACCCTGCCTCTGGCCGAAGGATTAGATCGCACGATTGCAGACTTCAAACAACGACTCGAGGCTCCTCAGCAATGACAACTGCTCAGATTCGATCGATTTGCTGTATAGGGGCTGGCTATGTGGGAGGGCCCACCATGGCTGTGATTGCTGATCGTTGCCCTGAGATTCAGGTGACTGTGGTCGATCTCAACGCAGCTCGTATCGCCGCCTGGAACGATGTTGATCTGTCTTGCCTACCCGTCTACGAGCCTGGTCTTGATTTGGTCGTCGATCGCTGTAGGGGCCGAAATCTGCACTTCAGCACCGATGTGGAGATGGCCATTGCTCAGGCCGACATGGTGTTCCTCTCGGTCAATACACCAACCAAGACGAGAGGTGTTGGTGCCGGTCAAGCTAGCGATCTTCGCTGGATCGAAGCTTCCGCGCGCCAGGTGGCAGCGTGCGCCAAGGGACACACGATTGTTGTGGAGAAAAGCACTCTGCCGGTGCGAACAGCTGAAACGGTGAAAGCCATTCTGGCTGCCGCTCAGGGAGAGACTCCCGACGGGGCCACCAAGACCTTTGCAGTGCTGTCCAATCCCGAGTTTTTGGCCGAGGGCACCGCGATTGCTGATCTTGAACATCCTGACCGGGTTTTGATCGGAGGCGAAGATCTCGCTGCGATTGAATCGCTTGCAAGCGTTTACAGCCATTGGGTGCCCTCTGAGCGAATTCTGCGTACCAATCTTTGGAGCAGTGAACTTTCTAAACTCACGGCCAATGCTTTTCTGGCTCAACGCATTAGCTCCATTAATTCAATTGGGGCTTTGTGTGAGGCCACTGAGGCCAACATCCAAGAGGTTGCCCGTGCGATTGGCAGCGATAGCCGAATTGGATCTAAATTTCTGCAAGCTGGCCCTGGTTTCGGCGGTAGTTGCTTCCAGAAGGACATTCTCAACCTTGTGTATCTTTGCCGCCACTACGGTCTAGAGGACGTTGCGGCCTACTGGGAGGCCGTCGTCAAGCTCAATGCTTGGCAGCAGCACCGCATCGCTCGCTTGGCGGTGAGCAAGCTGTTTGGCACTGTGACGGGTAAACGTTTGGCGATTCTTGGATTTGCTTTCAAGGCAGATACCAATGACACCCGCGAGGCTCCAGCGATTCGCATCTGCTCCGATTTACTCGAGGAAGGTGCCGAGTTAGCCATCTACGATCCAAAGGTGCCAGAAGCCCAAATTGCAGCTGATTTGGGTCAGCCTCCTGGTCCTTCCACTCAAGACCGAGGCCAATGGGTGACCTGCAGCTCTGCCCATGAGGCGGCGTTAGGTGCGGACGCGGTCCTCGTGCTCACGGAATGGTCTGAATTTGGCGCCATTTCCTGGCCTGAGATGGCAGCAGTGATGCGTCGACCGGCCTGGGTGTTCGACGCACGTGCCACTGTCGATCACGGAGCTGCACGGGCGGCAGGTCTCAAGGTATGGGTTGTTGGTCAGGGTTGACGGTTTGTCGTCGGTTCGCCCCATCTTGGTCACCGGGGCGGCCGGTTTCATTGGCGCCGCTGTGGCCCAGCAGCTGCTCGAGCGAGGTGAAACTGTTCTCGGCATCGATAACTTCAACAGCTACTACGACCCGGCGCTGAAGCGGGCTCGCTTGACGCAGTTGGAGCAGGGTCCCAGCGCTTCTTCTGAACGATTTCGCTGTGAGCGGATTGACGTGGAGGATGGCGAGGCCATTGCGCAGCTGTTTGCCAGCCACCGCCCTCGAGCGGTTGTGCATCTCGCTGCCCAGGCCGGTGTGCGCTACTCGATTGAGAATCCTGCGGCTTACATCCAGAGCAATCTGGTGGGTTTTGGCCACATCCTTGAAGGTTGCCGGCATCACGGGGTTGAGCACTTGGTTTATGCCTCCAGCAGCTCGGTGTATGGCGGCAATCGCGCCATGCCGTTTTCCGAGCAGCAAGCGGTGAACCATCCGGTGAGCCTTTATGCCGCCACCAAGAAGGCCAATGAATTGATGGCGCACACCTACAGCCATCTGTATGGCCTTCCCGCCACCGGCTTGCGCTTTTTCACGGTGTATGGGCCCTGGGGGCGCCCCGATATGGCGCCGATGCTGTTTGCCCGGGCGATCCTCGCTGGCGAACCGATCCGAGTGTTTAACCACGGCCAGATGCAGCGGGATTTCACCTATATCGATGACATTGTGCAGGGCGTGATCCGCTGCCTCGATAAACCCGCCACGCCCGATCCGGCCTTTGATGCGTTGCAGCCCAATCCCGCCACGGCTACGGCACCCCATCGCCTGTTCAACATCGGTAATGCGCAACCGACGCAGCTCTTGCACTTCATCGAGGTATTGGAGAGCGCCCTCGGCCACAAGGCTGTGATGGACCTGCAGCCGATGCAGCCGGGCGATGTGCAAGCCACCGCCGCCGATACCACAGCCCTGGAAGCCTGGGTGGGGTTCAGGCCCGCCACCTCGATTGAGCAAGGGGTGGATGCCTTCGCCCGTTGGTACCGCAGTTTTTACGGCTGAAACAAAAAAGGGCCCATGTGGGCCCCTTCGCTCAGTGGTGAGCCGAGTCGCTCAATCAATGGATATCTTGCCGATCAGGCGGAACCAACGCCTGTGTAGGAGCCGTAGAAGAACAGGCCGACCACGAAGATCACGGCCATGCCACCGGCGGTGGCCACGAGCCACAGGGGTAGGGTGCCTTCGGTCCAGCGGGACCGCCAGGCAACGGCAGGGCGACCGTCGGGGAGGCGGTCGGGGATCCGGCCGTCAGGCAGGTTGGATTTCTTGCCACTCATCGCAGGTGCTCCCGATCAGTTGAAGAAGTAGCTGGAGAACAAGATGCCGCAGGTGAACACAAACAGCAGGCCCAGGTAGAGGCTGGTGCGGTTCAGTTCAACCGGCAGATTGTTCGGGTTGGGGTTCCGTTCCATAGCGATAAACCTCAGCGGCGGATGAACTGCATGGCGGCCAGGGCGCCGAGGAAGAACACCGTGGGAACACCCAGGGCGTGCACCGCGAGCCACCGGACCGTGAAGATCGGGTAGTTGCGGGGGGTGGAAGAGGCGGTCGACTGGGTCATGGCTTATTTCAGGCGCTGGTCGAGGGAAGCCTTGGCGTCATACCGCTGGCTGACCACGGGGGCCTTGGAGTCTTGAGCCTGGAAGTAGGCATCCGGGCGAGGCGTGCCGAAGGCGTCGTAGGCCAGTCCAGTGGACACGAACAGGAAACCTGCCAGGAACAGAGCCGGCAGGGTCACGGCGTGGATCACCCAGTAACGGATGCTCGTGATGATTTCAAAGAACGGGCGTTCACCCGTTGAGCCGGCGGCCATGAGCAGCGAGCATTCAGCTGGGTGATCCTAGGGCTGCAAAGGCAGCCGCCGGGATCGCGCTGCTGCCTTGGTTACACAGCGTTGCTAGCCCACCCAGCGCAGCAGGGAGCCGCGCTCGCCCAGCACAAAACCCTTGCCGTCATCGAGGAAGGCGATGCGGGTGAAGTTGGTGGGTTGCTGCGCCCCCACGGGATCCTTCTGCCAGCTCTTGCCGCCGTCGTTGCTCACCAGCAGCGTGCCGCTGCCGCCACCCGTCCAGATCGATCCATTGGGATCCCAGGCCATATCGAGGTAGCCGTAGCCGTTCACGATCGGCACCACCGGCTTGCTCCAGTCCTCGGGGTTGCTGCTGTCTTGGTTGAAGCGCAGTTGAGCGCCACGGGCGAGCATCCACAGCGCTCCATCCGGTTGGAAGCCCATCGACTGCAGTCGCTGGCTGCTCACCCGCTGGTGGGGGGTCCACACGGAGTCGCCAGGGTTCCAGGTGGCGAAGAAGTTGCCCAGGCTGCTCACGCTCACGTAGCGGCCGTCGGGGCTGCGGCGCAGGTCGCGCACGGCGCCGGCGGCATCTTCCACATCCGATTGCCAGGAGTTACCGGCGTCGTTGGTGCGATACACCGCGCCCACGTTGGTGGCCAGCTCAGCGCGGCTGCTGCCGAGAGCGGTCACCAAATAAGGCTCGCCGGGGAGTTTGGTGTCGAGGAACAGGCGGCTCCAGCTCTGGCCGCTGTCGGTGCTGTGGAGCAGTAGGCCGGGTTGACCCACGATCCAGCCTTCATCACCCGAGAAATCAACGCTGATTAGACGGAAGTTTTCTTCCTCCGGCAGGTCGAGCGCCCGCTCTTCCCAAGAGGCGCCGCCATCGTTGGTTTCGAGGATCAGGCGGTTGCTGCCCACCAGGAAGCCGTGGCGGCTATCGGTGAAGGCCAGGGCCAGGGGGTTCGACTTGGTGTGGATGTCGACGGGTTGCCAGGGGCTGGCACTGGCGCTGGGTAGGCCGGTGCTGACGCAGCCGCTCAGGCCGAGCGCCAGAACGAGGGAAAGCGCCAGGGCGCTGAGAGAGGAGAAAAAACGCGACATGCCGTGCTCAGCGCAGGGAATACAGAGAGAGGAAGAAGGCGAAGGCCAGGGCGAAACCTCCGAAGATCAGCACATTCTTTTGGCCTGGCGTGAGCTTGTTCACCCCAAGCCCGTAGCCCAAATTTTCTTCGAAACCGCTGGGTTTGTTGCGGGGGCCGATGTCCTTGAAGGCCTTGGTTTGGCTGCGGCACACCGGGCAGCGGAACGTGAGCGGATCCAGAGCGCTGAACGGAGTGCCTGGCTCGATCGCCAGCTTTTTGATCCCCTCGGCCGGATCGAACACGAAGCCGCAGCTGCGGCACTCGAAGCGGTGGGTATCGGGATCGTCAACAGGCGCTTCTGGCGCGGCTACGGCAACCGGTTCCTGCTCGGGCTCGCTCGTGGGGGGCTGGTCCTGGATTGGGTCCTCGCTCACGGCATCGGCTGCTGGTGGGCGCGACTCTAGGAAGCGGCTCTTGCCGAGCGATCCAACCCACGCCTGGGCCACGGATGCCAGACTGCCGCAACGGTTGGGCAGATCGCGCCCGTGTTCGTTCTCTCTGGCTACGACGCCTTTCTGGGCTTCCTGCTGATTGCGGCAGCTGTGCCTGTGTTGGCGCTGGTCACCAATAAGGTCGTGTCGCCGAAGTCGCGAACGGGCGAGCGGGATCTCACCTACGAATCGGGCATGGAGCCCATCGGCGGTGCCTGGATCCAGTTCAACATCCGCTATTACATGTTTGCGCTGGTCTTCGTGATCTTCGACGTGGAGACCGTCTTCCTCTATCCGTGGGCTGTGGCCTTCCACCGCCTCGGTCTGTTGGCCTTCATTGAGGCCTTGGTGTTCATCGCCATCCTGGTGGTGGCCCTGGCCTACGCCTGGCGCAAAGGCGCTCTTGAGTGGAGCTGATCTGAGATGACCCCCTCTTCCGCAACCTCCGCCATGGCCGAGGCCCTCTCCATCAATGCCCTGCGCGATCAGCGCAGCGCCAGCTGCAACCCGGTGGGTGCCCCCAGCGTCACCTCGGATCTCTCCGAGAACGTGATCCTCACCACCCTCGACGATCTCCATAACTGGGCTCGCCTCAGCAGCCTCTGGCCGCTGCTCTATGGCACGGCTTGCTGCTTCATCGAATTTGCGGCGCTGATCGGATCACGCTTTGACTTTGACCGATTCGGTCTGGTGCCTCGCTCCAGCCCGCGCCAGGCCGATCTGCTGATTGTGGCCGGCACGGTGACCATGAAGATGGCTCCTGCTCTGGTGCGCTTGTACGAGCAGATGCCAGAGCCGAAATATGTGATCGCCATGGGCGCCTGCACGATCACCGGCGGCATGTTCTCCGCCGACTCCACCACCGCTGTGCGCGGTGTGGACAAGTTGATCCCCGTTGACCTCTATCTGCCCGGCTGCCCGCCACGGCCCGAGGCGATCTTCGACGCCGTGATCAAGCTGCGCAAGAAGGTGGGGAACGAAGCGCTTTCTGAGCGCGGCAATCTGATGCCCACCCATCGCTATCTCACCGTTCCCCATCAGCTCAAGGCGGTGGAGCCGATCGTTGACGGCCGTTACCTCCGCGCTGAAACCCAGAAGGCGGCCCTAGCCGCTGCGGCCGAGTTGCCCGTGGGCGCTGCCATTCCTGCCACCACCACCGCTTGATCGATGCCTGAGGACACCGCCCCAGCCCAACCCGCGATCACCGCGCCCCAGCCTGGCCCCGTGAGCACCTGGCTGAGCAGCCAGGGTTTCGAGCATGCGCTGCTGGAGCCCGACCACCTGGGCGTTGAGGTGATCGGTGTGGAAGCACCCTTCCTGCCCGTGATCGCTGCGGCGCTCAAAGCCTCCGGCTTCGACTATCTGCAATGCCAGGGCGGTTACGACGAAGGCCCGGGTGGACGCTTAGTGAGCTTCTACCACCTGGTGAAGTTGGCTGGCTTGGCGGATCAATCCACCGCCTCTCAGCATCTTCCCGGGGATGTGAAACCGGAAGAGGTGCGCCTCAAAGTGTTCCTGGCCCGCGATGGCGATCTCACCATCCCCAGCCTCTATGGCCTGTTCCGCGGAGCCGATTGGCAGGAGCGGGAAACCTTCGACATGTACGGCATCCGCTTCGAAGGCCATCCGCATCCCAAGCGGTTGTTGATGCCCGAAGACTGGAAGGGCTATCCGATGCGCAAGGACTACGTGCAGCCCGACTTCTACGAGATGCAGGACGCTTACTAAGGGCGTCCTCCCTCCTGCTTCTGGCGTTTGAAGAAGCGCATCACCGCTAGCGCCACGCTGCGGGGGTCATGCCTCAGGGTGGCGGAGGGTCTGGCTCCCTGCATCGGAGCCAGCATCACGTCGTAGCCCTGGTTGCGTAACCGGCGCAGGTTGCAGGTCACCGGTTCAGCGCCGCGCTGGCGGTAGTGGTTCACCAGCGGCGAATCACCCAGGTCCTCCTGGGCGAGCACGGCGCTGAACAAGCGTTGCTGCACCCCAAGGCTGGCGAGCTGCGCTTCGATCGCCCGCAGGTGCCCCTCCACATCCAAGCCATCGGTTTCACCGGGTTGGGTCATCAGGTTGCAGATGTAGAGCCTTGGGGCCTTGCTACGGCTGATCGCTTGCACCAGCTCAGGCACGAGCAGGTTGGGCAGGAGCGAGGTGTAGAGGCTGCCCGGGCCGAGCACGATCAAATCAGCGTTGGCAATCGCCTCTAGGGCGCGCGGAATCGCAGGGGGACGCTCCGGGGTGCAGCCCATGCGCACGATCGGGCTGGGGGCATGGCCGATCTGGGATTCGCCCTCGATGCGGCGGCCGTCTTCCAGTTCCGCCCATAGGCGCACATCCGCACTGGTGGCCGGCACCACCGTGCCCTGAACGGCGAGCACCCGGCTGCTGGCGGTGATCGCCGATTCCAGGCTGCCGGTGATCGCCGTGAGGGCGGAGAGAAACAGGTTGCCGAAGCTGTGCCCTTCCAGGCCTGTGCCCGCGCGGAAGCGGTATTGGAACAGGCGGGTGAGCAGCGGTTCCTCGGTGGCGAGGGCTGCCAGGCAGTTGCGGATGTCGCCGGGGGGCAACACGCCCAGCTCCCGCCGCAGCACCCCAGAACTGCCGCCGTCGTCCGCCACCGTGACGATCGCGGTGAGGTTGCTGCTGTAGCGCTTCAGGCCGCTGAGCAGGGTGGAGAGCCCGGTGCCGCCGCCGATGGCCACGATCGAAGGGCCGCGGTTGAGGCGTCGCTTGGCGGCCAGAGCGTCCACCAGCAGCGTGTCCTTTTCCGGGGCCAGCGCTTTTTGAATCGTGCCGAAGCTGCGGCTCTGGCCCAGCCAGATCAGGCCGCCGCCCACCAGCAACACCAACGGGCCGGTGATTTCATTGGGCAACACCTGCGTGAGGTTTTGCAGCATCCAGCGGATCGCTTGCAACAACCAATAGATCGGTTGCAGGTCAGCCCAGACTGCTGCTCCGAGCAGAGCCAGCAACAGGCCAATGCCGGAGGTGAGCATCCAGCGCTTCACCACCAGCCCCGGTTGCAGCCAGCGGGCCGCCCGCCGCGAGCGACTCACCAGGTCCTGCTGGCGAAGG
>Ga0194115_10001602_pt1 | contig 28579 bp, 23 predicted proteins | sample TA2MahsurfametaG_3_FD_148656 | JGI IMG/M metagenome (GOLD analysis project Ga0194115, IMG submission 148656) | Freshwater microbial communities from Lake Tanganyika, Tanzania - TA2015002 Mahale S4 surface | ecosystem: Environmental > Aquatic > Freshwater > Lake | place: Tanzania: Lake... | reverse complement strand
ATATGAGTTCACCTCAAAGTCTGAAGGTTCACACCTCCAAATCCGAAGGTTTACCTCTCTGTCTTTCGACCGTACCCTCTAAATTCACTTTACGGAAGGTACAGCACGTTGCATCCATCCTCCCTTCCTCGGACGTTCTAGAAAAAAAAGTCCTCGTTCCCATACACCCACAAGAGTGTATATAGCCAGTTGGAATCGTTGGATAACTTTTTGCCTTAGGCTAGTACCAAAACGGAGTCTTGCCCTGCTTCCGGAACGAATTCCCATAAACCCGGGCGTCGTCACGTAGTTAAGATCATCGTCTGCTCTTGGAATAGGGTACGGCTTCAAGGCCCTGTGTTCTTCTGGTCATGCAATTATGGTTGCCAACAAAGACATCAAGGAGGCCCATCGTCCAGGATCTAGTGACACCGACTCACAGGCATATGCTGAGGAAAACTACGATCTTCTGGAGGGAGACGAGTATCTCCCCGTAGATCGCCTTGATAAAGAAGATGTAGAGTGGCTGTTGGACAATGCACCAGAATACAATGCATACCACATTGGTATGGAATCATTAGTGCTCTTCACAAAACGGAACAATCACATACGCGAGGCTCCTACCTTGGATGCATATGGGCCGAATGAAGACAATGATAGTTTTGTTCTCTGTAATTTTGAAGAAGCCCCACAGGGTGAAGAATACACTGAGCTCTTGAAGCTGGCTCGCAAGTTTACTCCATCAGGAAGGAAGCTCGCGTTTGCTCCCGGTACATACTTCTTTGCTGCAACCGGTACACATCTGATCCAGGTGAACCAATTGAAGAGGACTGACTCCTTATCTGATGATACATGCAAAAAGACTGACTTGCCTACCGATGACAAGGGTTGTGTACCCATGACAGTCGTCCCACTTGATTTTGAACTGATTGTTGGAAATGGAGACGAAAAAAAGACAATCCGAGTCAATCGAGCCATCGTCTTTTGCTGTTTCCCCCAACTTCAGAACATGGTGGGCGATGCCTTCACGGATACGAAACTCGAACTACCAGATCTTGATCCTCGGGCTGTTCACTTGGTACTGGAAGCCTTCACTGCCCGAAAGAAAGTAGGAATACCTTCTTCGAACGACGAATACGAGGCTTTCCAGAAAGTCCAGCATGTGTTTGGCAAGAGTTCCATGGAAATGGCAAAACAAGAGCAGGAGCCCCCACCAGCAAAGAAGCCCAAAAAGCTGGAGCATCCAGCTATGGCTGATCACCGCTGGCTTGATACCACCTTTCTTGTTGGACCACAAAGGGAAGAAATCAAGGCCAATCGCGCTGTGCTGGGATCAATGAACCCAGTGCTTCAACGGATCCTTTTCGGTACTGGTTCAATTTTGGTCGATCCATCCAAGCCCATTGAATGGCCTGATTTTGAGGTTGAGGCTGCCCGACAAGTATTTTCGGCTCTTGTTCATTGTGGCAAGAAAGAGTTTGTAGTGCCCTTGGAGAGTGTCGAGTCCGCCAAGAGGCTCATGGACTACCTTATGGAAACAAATGAAGGCTTGATGCTCAAGTATGAGACTCCATTCAGACGAGAGCAGACCAGTATTTTCCGCCTTTGCCATGGAAGGTACTGCGACGGGCTAGTTCTTCGGAAGAAGCATGAGAGCGACTACTTTATTTGGCAGTACTGATATGGTAACTAGTTACACATTACAGTTGTGATAGGAGGAAACAAACTGTAATGTGTCATGGGTTGTCATGTGTTCTCATTGAAAACTGCGTGTAGAAAGAGTACCAAGTGGATGGAATCTGGAAGATACCCCCCGAATAGGAATCCTTTTGACATTACCCCTTATTATTGTTCAAAAATTATTTTCCTTAATCAGAAAAAGTTGAACAAGACGCATAGGGGTACAAGTGATGATGTTCTGGGGATGAACAGAACTACAGATTGCGTGCGATCTTTTTGTGTCTTCTCCTAAAATTTGATGGACGGTTGACACTTCCAACCCACACAACTCCGCGTTTCTTTGGAAAAAAGAAACATCCCGAAGCGTAGTTCCCTACCGTCAAGGAGAGAAAGGAGAGAGATACAACCAAAGAAGGAAGGGAAAATGATTATGAAGACTCTATCGTTGTTGATTGTGACAACTTTGGTTGGTACTGCGGTCGGATGGACGGCACCGACTCCTCACACTACGACGACGACGAGTGTTGCTGGAAGACGTGTGTCTCTACTTCCCTACCAGCCTTATCATGTGCGTGGATGGAATACTCAATTGTCCGTGGGGAGTAAGGGTATTGAAAAGGAAGAAGAAGCAACACCCGAAGCTCCAGAAGAAGAAGAGGCACTGGTGACACCTGTCCTTTTTGCTGCTGAAAGTGCAGCAGACGAGACGGATGCGACATCTCAAGCCTTCCTATCCATTGAAAGTACCAAGGATTGGAAAAAACCTATCGAATACTCAGAATTGACTATTGGTGTCCTCAAGGAGACATACCCCGGAGAAAATCGAGTATCACAGACACCTGATTCCATTCAAAATCTTGTCAAGGCAGGATTTACGGTCGTTGTCGAATCTGGAGGTACGTTTTTTTGTTTTTTGGTACTCTTTACCCTGGCTATTCAATGAATTTATGTTGATACTTAGACATTGGATTTTCCAATTGTTTGTATCATTATATGCCCTCACGACATGTCGCTTATCTTTTCTTTCCTTTTTTGTGTTTCCGAAAAAAACAGCCGGCGACCGGGCGTCCTTTACAGACTCGGCCTTTGTCGGTGCAGGAGCCTTTGTTCTTCCCCGCGAACAAGTCTTTCAAGACGCTGATATTATCACCAAGATCCGACCTCCCAATGAAGATGAAGTTCCTCGCCTTGCTGGGAAGACATTGGTCAGCATGATCCAACCGGCCATCAATGGCGATTTGTATCGTCAATTGACTGCTCAAAAGACTAACGTCTTTGCATTGGATTGTGTCCCTCGTATGTTGAGTCGGGGTCAAGCCTTTGATACACTTTCGAGTCAAGCCAATATCGCAGGGTATCGAGCTGTTATTGAAGCGGCGGAACAATTCCCTCGTTTCTTTGCGGGTCAAATGACGGCTGCCGGGAAGGTCCCACCCGCCAAGGTTCTGGTCCTCGGTGCGGGTGTGGCTGGTCTTGCCGCCATCCAAACAGCCAAGAATATGGGAGCCATTGTACGAGCGTTTGATGTCCGACCAGTTACGAAGGAACAAGTCGAATCAATGGGAGCGACTTTTTTGCAAGTGGATATCCAGGAGGACGGTTCAGGATCTGGAGGATATGCTAAGGAAATGTCAGACGAGTACAAGGCTGCTCAAGCCAAGATGATGATGGAACAAGCTGAGGAGGTCGATGTCATCATTACCACTGCACTAATCCCTGGCAGGAAGGCGCCAGTTTTAGTCAATGAAGAGATGTTGAGTGTCATGAAGGCTGGATCCGTCTGTGTCGACTTGGCAGCTGAGAATGGTGGAAATGTCGCTCAGACTAAACCAAACGAGATTGTGACCACGAGTAACGGTGTTAAAATTATCGGATATACTGATCTTCCCTCCCGCCTTGCCAGTACAGCAAGCAATCTGGTACGTTGCGAGACCTGAAGGGAAAACGATTTTGCAACACTTTTTGTTGCTACTGGAACACAACACTCGTGACTCACCGACTGCATGCTATTTGCTTTACCACCAGTTTGCAAACAATATCGCAAAGTTCGTACTAAGCATTGGTCCTCAAACCACCTCTGTCAAGGGAGTGTTTGAAATCGATCTGAACGACGATGCAGTCCAGAATATGTTGATCTCGTACGATGGCGAGGCCCGTTGGCCCGACAAGATTACGCCTTTTTCTCCGCCACCTCCACCCCAGGCACAAGCTACATCAGTAGTGGAGCTCACCGAAGAGGAGAAGAAGGCCTTAGTTGAGAAAAAGAATCGTGATGGTTTCTTGAAGAATTCCTTCATTGCAAGTGGTGCTGCCGCGGCCTTGGTAGCCTTTGGTTTGACCGCCGATTCCCCATCGGCAGTGAGTTTACTCGCAACCTTCTCGCTTGCTGGATTAGCTGGGTATCAAGTCGTCTGGGGTGTTGCTCCAGCTCTTCATTCGCCATTAATGGCTGTGACCAATGCAATTTCAGGAATGACAGCCTTGGGAGCTATGCTTTTGTTGGCACATGGATCTGGAGACAGCACTAGCCTTATCCCGGATTCTCCCTCACATTGGATGGGTGCAATCGCCACTACACTATCGTTCGTCAATATTGCAGGAGGATTTTTGGTCTCTGGAAAAATGTTGAATCTGTTCCGTCGGCCTGATGATCCTCAGGAATTCTTCGAATTCTACGGAGTCCCCGTTGCCATCATTCTTGCAGGTCTTGGAGCGGCCGCCTTTGGTGAATTGGGCAATCTAGGATTGATGTCAGGATCTGCTGCTATTGCTTCTTCCATTCTTTGTATCTCCGCAATTGCTTGTCTCGCCAATCAAGCAACGGCAAGAACCGGTAATGTTCTTGGTATGGCGGGCGTAGCGCTTGGTCTTGCTTCCACTGCTGCAGACATGGAACTTGCCGGTGCCAGTGTGACTGCCTTTGAACAAGTTGGTATCATGGGCGGTCTTGGCACGACGATTGGCGCTGTTCTTGCCTCCGGTGTTGGACCAACCGAGTTGCCTCAAACTGTTGCTGCCTTTCATTCCTTGGTCGGATTAGCAGCCATGGGCGGTGCTGCAGGAGAATATCTGGGTAACTCCGACGCATTGGCAATGGGTACCTTGACTTCTATCTACCTGGCGACTCTTATTGGAGGTGTAACTTTTGCTGGATCTATCGTCGCATTCGGTAAACTCTCCGGAATGATGAACTCGGCCCCTCTACAACTTCCTGGTAGAGACCAGCTGAATATCGGCATGCTTGCCACTTGCGCGTTGGGTATGGCCGCATTCTTGAGTCCAGAGATTGTTGGAACTATTACAAGCATGGATGCTTCCGTTGTTGGTTTGGCAAGTCTTGGATTGGTCGGTGTTGTGTCTTCTGTTCTTGGATGGCACCTGACGGCAAGCATCGGCGGGGCAGATATGCCCGTAGTGATCACGGTCTTGAATTCATATTCGGGTTGGGCTCTTGTAGCTGAAGGATTCCTACTGAACAACCCTCTGCTAGCCCAGGTCGGTGCTCTCATTGGCTTTTCGGGAGCGATTCTAACTTGGATCATGTGTGAGGCGATGGGACGGAACATCGTCAGTGTCATCCTTGGTGGTGCAGGGACTGACAACACAGCGAAAGCAGCAGGTCCAGCGGTGGAGATTGAAGGTGAAATCACAACGGCAAACGTTGATGCCGTGGCAGATGCATTATTGGAAGCCAGAAATATCATCATCACCCCCGGATACGGGTTGGCCGTCGCTCAGGGACAATTTGCAGTCGCTGATATGGCAAAGAAGCTCAAGGCAATGGGAAAGAATGTTCGTTTCGGGTAAGTCGTGTTCCTCGTTTTTCCCCCCAACCGAATATGGATATGCCGAAATTCGGACCAATGTTTCTTACCCCGTTTTTCCTTGCGCTTACACTTTTATAGAATTCACCCCGTAGCCGGACGAATGCCCGGTCAACTCAATGTTCTCTTGGCCGAAGCTGGTGTGGATTATGATATGGTCCTTGAAATGGAGGAGATCAATGACGACTTCAAGGACACCGATGTCACCCTAGTCATTGGGGCATCTGATACCGTTAGCAGTGCTGCCGAAGATGACCCGAGCTGTAGTATCTATGGTATGCCAGTTCTTCGTGTCTGGCATTCCGGACAAGTCTTCGTATTGAAGCGCTCTATCGGAAATACCGGATACGCTGGAATGCAGAATCCTATCCTTTTCAAGGACAATATTGATGTCCTATTGGGAGATGCCAAGGAAACTTGTGAGGCTCTAAGAAACGCTATCGACTCCAAGTAAGGGAAATGAGCAGATGGTATGCCAGTTCTTCGTGTATTGCAGTCGGGACAAGTCTTCGTATCGAAGTGCTCTGTTGGAAATACGGGATACGCGGATTCATATCCTTTTCAAGGACAACATTGATGTTCTATTGGGAGATGCCAAGGAAACTTGTGAAGCTCTAAGAAAAGCTATCGACTCTAAGTAAGGGAAATGAGCATGTTCACAACAACTTAATATCTTTAGACATCCCCTAGCGTTGCTCCTCCCATACTAGCCATAGGATCGGCATCGGTCATTGAGGCCGCCGATCCTGCAGAACCTTCCGCATCCGGTGCGGGGGGGACAAGGACGACATTACGAAAGTCAATTTCGGACGGCTTTTGCATCATCGCCACCAAGTCATGAAGAGACAATAAATTGATAGCCGGTTCAATCCCTTGCATATCAGCACCAGCCTGTGACATGAATTGTTGCCATGTACCGACCATATTCTGCAAGCTAAAGTACATGGGTAATAGTGTAATGGGTTCTCCACTTTCCCCCGCCTCGACTTGCTTCTGCATTCGCATCTGTGCAATGGTGAAGACAGGAACTTCATTGAAACTAGCCTTGAATTTCGGTGCATCATTCATGGCTCGATCGATTGCCTTTTGTGCCATTTCGGGTGTCATACTTTCTCCAGTCTTGAGTTTATCACTATCTTCGGGGGTCATAGTCAATAACATCCGAGCACCGAGAAGATCACGTGTATCAGGAACAAGACGGTATTCGACTCCCTTGGCAGTCTTGGTTGCTTCATCTCCGCTGACCGACTTCAACGTAACCTCCATATTGGGGTCGGAATTCAAAAGCTTGAACCAAATCTTTCCAAGAGAAAATGCCGACACCTTCAAGTCAACCTCTGAATTGGCACTCGTCAATTGAGTGAGGGTCGCATTCGCCGCGAGAGGATTGAGAAAAAAGTAGAAGACTACCGGTACGCAATGGGAAAAAACGTTAGGGGGAATGTGGGGATGTAGTCCCGAAACTTCACATGGTGGAGACGAAAAAGAAAGCTTACCACTGGTACTGTCATCGGGTTTCAATACGACGCCCGCTCCATTCGTGTCCGTAACGGCAAAAACAGGAATATGTTCCATCCAGTCTTCAATCTCCTCAACGCTCAAGGCAGGATAGAGTTTCTTCTCATCACTTGATGCCTCTCTAAACATAGGAAATAGATTTGATAAGTCACGTACATATCCGGCAACTCAAAGAAATAATCCAAACCAAAAAAGAAGAACGAAAAATAGCCACTCACTTTGTCTTCTCCTCGTTCTTGCTACCAAAGAGACCACCACCTCGGGGGACGCCGAAGAGACCCAGTCCACGGCTACTGGAAGGTTTCCCTACGGTGGGTGAAACCAATGAAAAGGCAAGGAGAAGAAGGGAGTTCAGAATACGCATTCTAATCTGTTGGAGAAAAAAAAAACTGTTGACGTCGGAAATATTGTGAGGACTGTATAGGGTTGTGATGCAATAGGGAGTAGTTTGGCGTGAAGTTTTTTTCCACGTGGAGATACATGATGTGACACAACAACTGCAAAAAAGATTTCTCGGTCTGGAATGAGCAAGTTGCTTGAACTTCTGTCCTCCGTCCGGAGTTCGGGAATGGGAGTCCCGATCCGTTCCACGTGAAAAACGCTAACCCATTGATGCCCACAATCCAGACTGACAGTAAAACCAAATAGTTGACAGTTCCATACTACGTGGCTGGTTCAAAACTAGGACCCAAACAGATTAAAGAACTAGTTTCGGTCGGACAAGTACCCACTTATACCATCCTGCGCAACAGTCATGAATTTAACTGCACGTTCCAAATGTAACCTCTTGCGCGAGTTTTCCGACTGTGAGTGTCGATGTCGTCACCTAAAATATAGTCTACTGCATTGCATAGCTGTAATTCTATCTTAAATAACCACATCCCTTCTACAGAAAAAGGTTATATGGATGCAGATCACAATACACAAAGACAGCGAACAAATTGTACATTCCACACACAAATATCTTCCCCCCCCCCCGAGTGGGCGACGGAGTTACGGGAGCTCCAGTTTCCGAGCAGCATCACTTCGTAAATCAATATTCTTCAGACGGACACCACCAAAAACGCGTTCGGGTAGATATTCCTGTTGAGCTGCCTCGAGGAGGAACATCATATCAACGACAAGCGTCTTGGTGTAGCCAAGGACGAGTTTGACTATCCGTTGAGCGACGGGGTCGCTGGCAATGTCGACAATGATCTCAAAGTAATTCTCTCCACGCACAAAGTAGTGCTTGATCTTGCGTCCCAAAATGGTAGGTTTACTTCCGACTGCCTTCTTCACAACAAAGTTACCTTCCACAATCCGTGGAATCAATTTAAAGGTCCGAAGACGAAATTCATCCGAATCTCCAAAGATAAATTCGTGCATCAATCTTCCAAAAGGCGTCTTCTGATGAGTGATTTCTTCAAAATTATCAATGCCAAAGTACGAGACTGTGTGATACGTCTTGTCCCCCGGAACACAAAGATTGACAACGAACAGGAATTCTGGTAGCTCCTTAACACCCGTTTCGCGTTCACGTTTCATAGCTCGTTGAACTCTTTCCTGCGGATGCGCACACATCCCCGTATATACAGGTTGTGCTGCTTGTACGATATCAACAGTCAATAACCGAAAGGCAGCATTTTCGGACGGAAACTTTGCCTTATCCGCCAGATAATTTGGGCCCCGAACGCTAAACGTTTCTGCTGCGGGTTCCGTCCATGCATTCAGACGTAATGGTAATGGATGGACTCTCAAATTTCGAGCTCGATCGACGACTACCGGTGCCGTGGATGCCCGATGAAGTGTCGGCTTCGGGACACTCCCGCCAGGGGTTGACGGTAGTTCCGTCTCCGGTAGAGGCGCCACAGAACGACGTGGAGAACTCAAACTCTTGACGGACACCTCCGGACTCTCAGCGATTTCCATCCGCGGAGTCTTCGGTGGTTTCGATCGAGTAAGGGACATCATAGAAGATCGTCCAGGTGGAGACGACAGTACTCTACCAATCCGAGGAATAGCCACAACCTTTCGTCCCTGCAAGGCAGGGTGTTTTGCGTCTGCTCGACTCGCGAGAGCAGTGGAATATCTTCTTGGCTGACAGATGGCACTTGGCGATGTGTGGCCAGGAGCTGGGAACAACGGAGACTCCGATTCGATCTGGGAGTGCCGAGAGACCGCGGTCGACTCGGATTGTTCCGAGTACGATGACTCCACGGCTTGTGGAATCGAATTTGAAGAACTTTTGATATCGGTTTCTTCCAAATGCTCGGGTGGGAGCTTTGATGGGGAGCAGAATAGAAATTCCATCTTGCAATCCTGAAGTGCCTCAAATTGAGTTTCCAATGTGGTGAAAGTTTGACGATAATTGCTCAAGACGAGTGGAAAGATCCAACAGTTGGATGCAGCCATCGATTCTTTCATGTGTCTTGTAAAACTTATTTCACAGTGCGGGAACCAGACCAGACTGGCGATGGCCAGGTACGGTGGTACAAAACTGAACGTAGTATCACACGTTCCGCCCTATGTGCGATTATTTTGTGGCGATATTGACGGACAAGCGTTCGATAGTATATGGCAACGAATATGTGGAATCGATCATAGTATTCAGATCAGAATATCATATAAAGGTATTCCGGTCGAATGGATCATCCCTGATACTATCAAGTTACGGAGTACCATACACTAATCCGCAAGCTATGATTCGGCCCCACAGCCTGCAAAAATCTATGAAGAAGTGCCCAGAGTCAGGTATGATATCAAGATTGCTCGACATGTTTGAGAGAGGCAAAAAATCATAAACCCGCCAAACATAGTCTTTCGCTACCTAACCTGATATCTTTGACATATATATATCTACAAACATACCCGTAGGTAAAAGGGACGTGTTTCGGCCACGCCAGCGCAGCTCTGCCGCCGCATCTGGATGCCTCCGTCTTTTGCGACACCACGTCGATGATAAAGGGCACATGTGAAATGGCACCGACGTACATCCTTTTTTCTGCGAACACGTACGACGAGAGGAACTGCACTCCAACCATGATACGACTCCTCCACCGTCGCCATAACAAGTCTCATATTTTCACCCGACGGTCAATCTCCGATTGTTAAAAGAAATACAATGAAGTTTGTTGCCCTTGCCGCTGCCTTTGGCTCTGTTGCCGCCTTCACTCCCTCTGCCTTCGTCCCCCGCAATGTTGCCGGACCTGCCTCGTCCAGCAGCCTTCGAATGGCCCTGAAGGAGGGACAAACCCCCATCATTATCGGTGTCGCCGCCGATTCTGGTTGTGGAAAGTCGACATTCATGCGTCGTCTTACCAGCATCTTCGGAGGAGACGTCGTCGGACCCCTCGGAGGTGGTTTCGGTAACGGTGGATGGGAGACCAACACCTTGGTCTCTGACCTTACCACGGTCATCTGCCTTGATGACTACCACTTGAACGACCGTAACGGACGTAAGGTCACCGGCTTGACCGCCTTGAACCCCCTTGAAAACAACTTCGACTTGATGTACGAACAAGTCAAGGCCCTCAAGGACGGAAAGAGCGTCTCCAAGCCCATCTACAACCACGTCAACGGAACTCTTGACACCCCCGAGACCATTGAACCCACGCCCATTATCATTTTCGAGGGACTCCACCCCTTCCACGATGACCGTGTCCGAGACCTTATTGACTTCAGCCTTTACCTTGATATCTCCCCTGATGTCAAGCTTAACTGGAAGATCCAACGTGATATGGAAGAACGTGGTCACTCGTTGGAGTCCATCCTTGCTTCCATCGAAGCTCGCAAGCCCGATTTCGACGCCTACATCGACCCCCAGAAGAAGCTCGCTGATATGATCATCGAGGTCGTCCCCACCGAACTCGACCCTGAAGACAAGAAGACCTTGAAGGTCAACTGCATCCAAAAGGAAGGTGTCGCTGACTTCACGCCCACATACCTCTTCGACGAAGGATCCACTATTGAATGGACTCCTTCCCCCGGAAAGTTCTCTGCCCCCGCCCCTGGAATCAAGCTTGCCTACGGACCCACCGACTACTTTGGCGCTGCCTGCCAAACGGTTTCCATGGACGGAAGCTTCGACAACCTTCAAGAGCTTGTATACGTTGAGTCTGCCCTCAGCAACACCAAGACGAAGTTCTACGGAGAACTTACGCAAGCCATGCTCGCCCTTTCTGAAGCCCCCGGAAGCAACAACGGAACTGGCTTGATGCAAACCCTTGCTGCCTTCGCTATCCGTGACGTCTACGAGAAGAAGATGAAGGCAGCCGCTAAGGTTGCAAGCGAAGCCGCTGCCGCATCTGCCTAAATATCTACATACACCGACGACTAAACCGTAATAGATTGTACAATTTCTTCCTCTTAAATGTTACTCGATTCTAGTTACTAACATCTAGGATCCACATCTACGATATCACGTGTAAACTGTATTTTGCGGTTTGTGTCTTCGTTAGTTGCAGAGTGCAAATTTGACAAATCATGTCCCTCGTCGTCGCTAGAGTATCGAATGATGAAGTTTACTTTGACGCCGTCGCAATCTCGAATGATGAATCTAACTTAGCGGCTTTGCGGGATTCGAGCCACTGACGTCACTCCCTGTCAAATCATGTTCCTGGTGTCTGTCTTCGTCGGTATCGTACATCAGCGGTTGGTCGCAGTTTTGGGAGAATATCCATCAAATTCGAGAAGAGGATGTGTCGACGATAGGTTTGACGGTCAGTGATCACACCGAACATTGAATGGGAAGCCCAGGATCCAGCCCAACATTCTATTCACTAATTTGATCAAACAAGACACCAAACTATTTGATCAAGATGAAAACTTCTGTTATACTACCTTTCCTTTGTGCCATCGACGGCGCAAGAAGCTTTATTCCGTCTCATATCCAAAGGCTTCCATCTTTCCCAGCTTCTGGAGGAACGCAACTGAATGCCAAGGGATTCGGAGCAGGAGGTACAACAAAGCAATCGAAAGGGAAAATAGGGAAAAAGACGAATAGATTGGCTGATTCTCTTGCTGATAAACCAAGAAAGGAGGGTTCCGTCAATCGACCCTTTGTAAAGTCGGAGCAGAATGACCTCCTTGATCAGCTAGCTAGGAAATCAGCAACGACGTGTATCGGACGAGCTGTGGCGGAAGCACCGGTACCACCCGGTGGTATGGACCCATTCTGGGAGTTGATGCCATCATTGATTAGTTCACGGTTTTCTAAGGTTCCCGATTCCCAGTTACGTCGTGTGGCGGGTATGGTCCGACATACTCTCGATCCGAATTTACCTCTTGAAGATTCGATCATTAATGACCCCTACCGACCACATCGGGAGATTCATGCCTATATGCCTGGTTTAGGCGAAACGAAACCATTTTATGATCCTGAGCAGATTAAACTTTGTCAGTTGTTGAGTAAGAATTATGATACCATCAAGGCCGAATATGAGGCATTGATTGCTGACAAGAAGGATCGATTCCAGTCCGTCACTTCTATGAATTATGATAGTGGATGGAAAACTTTGGTCCTCTTCTATAATGGTCATCGTATTCCAGATTTCCCATATCATTTGTGTCCCACGACGACGAAAATTTTGGAAACTGTCCCTCTTGCTGGCCGGGTAAGTACTGTCTATGACTTGATTTTGAATTTTTTCTCTTTACAACTCAGACCCTCACTAATTCTCTATGGTGGTACGATCATTGGTAATATTTAGATTGCTGGATTTAATCAGCAGCGACCAAGCTCTGGCATTCCACTCCATAGTGACGGCAACAATATGTGGTAAGTCGAAAGTGGTGATGGTACTTGACGGTGCAGCAGTGACGTCAAGTTGACTTATTGTTCTTAACGGAACGAAATGTGGATTTTGCCCTACTACACTTCTTTGTTGTTTTCATTCTCAGGTTAACTTGTCAGATGGGGATTCATGTCCCAGAGGGTGAAAAGGCATGGATTCGAGTAGGTCCAGAAACACGACGATGGAAGGAGGGAGAATGTTTATTGTATGATACGACCTATGAACATGAAACGATGAATGAACATCCCGAACAGGATCGAGTCGTCCTTCATGTTGATTTCTTCAATACGTTGGCACTTACATCGGTAGAGATAGAGGTCCTACAATATATCTACTCACTTCGAGAACAATTCATGAAGGCAGAAGGTACGGGTTTTTCGACTCCCTCCCTCCGTCCTCACCCCCTCGATTGGGGTGTGGGGGTATCGTGAAAAGAAGATTAATGCTTTGAATTTTGAAAACTCACAAACTTTTTTGCTTAAATACGGATATATCAATCACAAGGTGTTGCCAAAGTTGGAAAACAGATTCTTTGAAGAACAAGAAATACATGAGGCTCATCCAAACTGTAAAGAATGATTTTTTTCCCTTTCTTCTTGGTTCTTTTACGATTCTTCCTCTGTTTCCTGTTCATTCGTTTTCGTTTCTCGAATCGATACACGGAATCCTGTATTCTTGTCAATTCCAGCATCTACCAATGTCTTTTCTTGATCAACATCATCCTCCCATGTCAATGTTTGTTTCCCATTCATCGTCGTTAGGATGACCAATTCTCGTTCCAATTCGTATGTCGCATCGATCCAATTAAATACATCCCTCAAAGGTTGATTCGGATTGAAACTACGTTGTCCAGAACGTCCATCTGCAAATCGTACAGCAATCTTCTTCGCGTCCTTCCCAGTCGCTTCCTTTGGTAACGTTGCCAATAAATCCTTTCGTCGTACCTCCAGGGCCTCCAATCGTGCCACCTCTGCCTGTTGTTCTATCAATAGTCGTTTCGCCTCCTCTTGTTCCCGTTTTTGTCGTTCCTTATCACTCTTCTTACTTTCATGATATCCCTCCTTCCTTTCCTTGAAATATTGTAATTCCTTCAAGACTGTTTGCATCGCCAAATATTGTTTCCCATGTCGTTTCCGTAAGGTACCTAACCAATTTGCCATATTGTCTGCCGTCGGTGGTGGACTACAATGATGTTGTGCGATAACCTTCGGTACCATTTTCGTCACTCCTGTGACTGGATCTACCACCTTTTTGTTAACAGGGAATTGGAAAGAAATATATTTAGAGGACGGCAAGAGTGAAAACCGATGGAGGGCCTTCTGATGATCTCTCCACTTACCATCGCTGGATAGACGACCATCAGTATGGGACATTTACTTCCTTTGGTTGTTTTAATTTTTGCCTTGAGTCGTTTCAATGCTTGTGTCGCTTCGGATGATCCAACTTTTGCACTCCATACTAAAAAGGATCCAGTCTCATCTTTGGCTGACGTAGTCATAGTCGTAGTCCCCTGCTGTGGTGGACGGGGAGAGGAGGGTGCATTCGACGCCTCTCCGACTTGGATACTTAATAGACTTGTCGTCACATCTGCCTCACGACTTTCTTTTCCCTTTTTATATTTCTCCACCGGAATAAAGACGACTAATAACCGTGCCTGTGCTCTTGCCTCATTCAATGCTGATGTTAATGATCCACCAATAATCGATACACCTGTGGCTTCATCCATCCTTGTATCTGGTACATTATAGGATGCTGCCAAATAACTACCAAAATCTAATGTCTTGGTCGATTTCACCTTTTCTTCCTTTATCTTCTTTTTCGTCTTGAGAGCAACCTCTCCTACCAAAATAGAAGAATTCGTCTCACCATCTTCACCGTCTGGAACTGTAAAGGCTGCCACGACCATACGCTTGACAACTGAAACAAACTTCTGAATGACCGAAACATCTCCCGCTACACCATCTTCATCTTCATCATCTTTGTCTACTCCATCCTCTCCATCTGTTTTCCCATCTTCCATTGCAGCTTCTGCAGCACGTTTCAGAGCTTGAACCGTAACTGAGGTGACCTTACTTCCCAATTTGACTAGGACCGCAAATGCCTTTTTTGTTACTGGGATGACTGTTGTCTGTGTATATTCGGCTGCACTCTCCAAAACTTTATTCAAATCTAATGGTACCGCTTCAGCCTCTAAATCTTCCTCCAAGGAATTTTCTTTCACATCTTCTTCTACAACTGATATTTCCTCGGTCTCCACAATAGAAACATCATTGGCAGTGGCATCGATCTGTGCAACAACTGGGTTGTCTTCGACGTCATCACCCTTCACATCTTCATCATCACTCTCTTCTTCTTCCTCCTCCTCTTCGTCATCATCTTCTTGATTCAACGATTCCCCTCCTCGCATCGACCAAAGACATTCCAGATTCTTGGTTCCAATGGGTCCGACTCCTGTGGCTTCTCCTCCCACTACTCCTACCGGTCGAAGTGTGAAAGATGATGATCCTAGAAACGTCACTCTTTGTTCCGAAGAAGATACCATCGAGCGTAACGGTGACCTACTCGCCACTACGACCACTGCCACGAGAGCGATCCATACGATGAGTGTAACAACCCGCATACTTCTGTGTCTATGTTGGTGTGACAAGATCAATGTTGCGGCAAGGTGCTGCTACTAGAACAGGTGTTTCGATGATTGTGGAATTTCAAGTGTATACCGTATCCTCGACACCACGATGTGTCGTACACACACAAACTGTGCTGTAAGGACTAGAATATCCAAGGGTCCTCCCCCGGCACACATACATACGTCGTCCATGGCCCTTGAAACAGAAAGATCACATCCCCATGTGGATGGAGTGGAGCCAAGAAAAAGCTCATATACCGTGGATGCTTCCACGTGACAAACGATGATACGTGTGAGCCAATCCGAGACCTCGGCCGGCGCGCGAGGGAGCCACATTCATATGTATGCTCATATCCATGAGAAGTATATAGAATACCGAACTGTTCATGTCATACATACGAATCTCTCTTTTGCTGTTACTTACGATATGATACGAACAAGACCGCTTCCCATTCTGTACCATTTTGGGAATCCCAAAGGACATTGCTACTGGCTGTGATTACGGTAGTAGAGACTGTGAGCTATCGGTATAGTCTGCTCGCGCTGGTTTTCTCCTACCTAGTATAGGAATCTTGCGAAAACGAAGAACGTGAAAATGCAACTGATACTACTACTACTGCTGAATGTCCATGACATTGTTTTTCGCATTCCCACGGGTATTTCTAGTTTTTCAAGAACATGATGTATGTAGTACCATTTCCAACTTTGTCTGACATGGATAGGGTGGAGTCGACGACGGACAAACAATATAGATCACTGACCCCAAAAAGAAGAATCGATTCTTGTGCCTAACCTCTTGATGTGACACTTGTGTGAAAAGAAACGCTTCTATGCTCAAACATCTGGTCCCCCAATACGATGGAAGACAAAGTTACCAGAGAATCCTTAATCTCACTTGCTTGTCTTGATGAGATACTGCATAATCCCAATAGGTGAACCAGCAGGAAGGCTTGTTATGTTTCACGAAGTAGCCTACCCCAATAATATTCCCCATCAACAAGAAGGCAAATCCAAGTGGACTTATAGAGCTACGAATCATCGTTTCTTACCAAAACAAGATCAAAAGTCGTTGGGTCAATGCTTGGGGGGCTGAGAATCTCCTCCTATTCTAAGTCTCTCTCGCTTCCTTAATCAATCGGGATTACCTTTCTTGCCCATTCCGTACATTACGGAATCGATCCAATAATTCTGGAGGGATGATGCCCTCGTCATAGATTCGACGACTCCATGATGACGATGATTCGACCGTCTCTCCATTGTGTTGCTCCTCCATTTCCACTACCGCCACCTCCTGTTCCTCCAAAAGTTCTAACAACAAATCGACATCGACTAATAATTCAGAATCCAATGGGATACTCTTTACATAATCTGGTTGTAAATGTTTCGCAGCAAAGATGGAATGTCCTGTCCAACAATCACCACTCGGTCCGACATGTAAATACAGAGGAAGATCTTTCTCGTCAGCAGTATCGTCCCTCAATAGATTCTTTGGATTCATCGTTGAATCTTCATCCTTGGAATTACTAGGAATACTGCTTTTCGTCATTGCCGTTTCAGAAATGCGCCGAGAAGAGTTCCATTGTTGTTGTCGTCCTCCTATGGACGACTTTCGTCGTCCAAACTTGATAACGGATGATCGTAAAAGTGATGATGACACCTTAGCGAACATGATACACAAATACCCCCAGTCGTCGTCGTCGTCGCCTTCCAAAAATATTCCCCCCAAAAAATCAATCTCTACTAGAGTCTTTTTCGTCTTGATTGTCATACAGCAGAAGAACTACAAATCAAATCATGCGGTACCTTATTCGATTTTGACAGCAAGTGGTAGCAGGGCACCGAAACGGCTTCTATCGAGACAACGTCGCACCAATGCCGCTTCCATATCTTTGACTAAGCCGATCACAACATATGTAGAGCCGGCAACCACTTCTTCACAAATTCAGTCGTTGATGCATCACGGAATTCAAAAGATGATAGTCTGAGTTTTGGCATCACGCATCTATTGTTTCGTGGAATTCTATGATACGGATTGTATGCTCAAAGTTATTCCCATACCTGTTGCTTTCGAGAACGGGGGGGTCGTAACTTCGATTTGGATGTTCACGAAAAAGGATGCCGACGAGATAGGTAATGCCGAAGCCGATCAGCAATTTGCGGGTTCGCCGCCGGGATGGTGCCTCAACCTGAACTGCAACGAGTAACGAAATGAATCATGAATCATCATAGCAACCTGCTGAATCAGTTCTATTTCTAATTTTTCTGAGCCTGGAGTTCTGTACTGGGCGACTTACGTGTTCAAGCTGTAATCCCATGGAATACCATGTATTGACGGTATTGAAAGAAATCGGGATACAGCGGTGGAATCGAATCTCAGGTGCCTCAGTCAAACTTCAACGAAAGCGGTAACACGAGGGCACGTCCCTCCCTCCCTTCATCTATTCACGTTGCTCTCCATTCCACCATTAACAAGAATCAGCATCCCAAGGGGAGTCTCAACTATGAGTCGTCCCATACTTACCCAAGTGAAGGACGACCCTAGTCAAGGTGTCGATTGTCCCACGCCGTACTGGGAAGAGACATCATTCCCACGTGATGCTCTTATAGCAAATGGGGTAAAGAATATGCGTCTCACCTCGTCGTTGTCGTTCGCACGATGACAGCGTTGACTGCGTCCCGTCGTTGCCAAGGTCAAGGAATTGGCTCGGAAATGAGCCGTCATCATCGTCGCTATGAAGAGTTTGCAAAAGGTATATTGTCGGAAATCGGTACCATATGTATCTGGACTTGGTATCACTCCATCAAATTCGTTAATCCGATTCATCGATATTGCTGATAGTGAATCCCCGTTTCTATTCTTGCAGAATTCAATCCTTACCAGAGCGGTATGATACTCCCATCACATCGTCGCCCATTTTACCCCCACAAAAGAGGGTGGGGACGACGAAAAGACACAAAAAAAGAAGAGTCGTTTCTCTCATCCATAGAATGTTTCTGGAAATTCTTGTGTCTTCTCATGGAACCATCCTGCTAATGCTAATCGAGTCCCTTCTTTAATGATTTCTACCTCATGTGGTAATTGGACGGAATCAAAGATGACTAATGATCCACGAAGAGGAAGGATATCGACCGTTTCAGATCCACGGGGGATCTCACCCCTATCCCATCCCATCCTATCTTCAAGGGGTGCAAATGCTTTGGCATGGATCTTCTTTAAGAATAATAATGGTGTCTCCTCATTCTGTCCATCAACCGCAACAGGATCATGTTCGGCACATAGTTTCATAAAGTCCATTTGTGCCAATCCCTGAAGTTGTTCTGTTAACCATGGTCGAGTAATGAATTCACGTTTCCCAGTACTATCGTTGACGACATAAAGGATACAATGAGGTTCTGGTACCGATCCTTCCGAATCCATTACAATTCCCATGACTGGATACCAACTATCCAAATAGACTGGACGGGAAAAATCATCGAATGATGGTTGTCCATCCTCTCCTCCGACTAGCCATCCAACTTGAAGATTCCCATCATGTGTCGTTGAGGGGAGATTATTTTTTGGTTGTTGTTGTGATATGAATCGTTGTGGAAAGGTTCGTAGGGCGCCACCATTTTCTTCCAATGTCCAGTCGGCTGGTGTCGATAAATAAATTAACCATGATAATGATCGTCGTGTGGGTGTCATCCATCCTTTGGGACCTTTAGCTTCTTCATGTTTTTCATCCATATGTCTTGGTAGACGACTACCCACTTCTGATTTCGAATAATAACATTCATGATAAATTCCAATATCATCCCTTGTAGATCGTATACTGGGTCGATTCAGGGTTTCACTAAGGAAGGTTTCCAATTGACGTAATAATGATGGGATTTCTCTTGTATCCTTCCCTTCTAAAGCATCAAAGAACCAAGGAACAGGACAAATGGAACGATCCAATTTGATATCAAAGGTTTGATTTTGACCTAAACCCTTATTCGATAATCCCTTTCGTTCAAATTTATTTTGAATTTCAACTTCCTTAATTTCTTGTAATAAAATTTGAACTTGATCTTCTGTAAGGAAATTGAAATGTTGATACACTCTTCCACGAGCAATTGCTGTCTTTAAACCCTCTACATCCAACAGAGGTGGCTTGATACTACCACCCCCACTGAAAGAAGATTTATTCGGCGACGACGAGGACGATGAAGAGGATTGGATGAGTGCCAACGCGAAGAACCGTGTTGTGTATTGCAAAACAAATTCGGCTAGTAGGACCTTCTGGAACAGAGTTAACTTCATGATGATCGCGTGATAATGGTTTCTACAACTGATATGGTTCACTTTGTGTTTTGTTGTGACGGTGCACAACCAGTGGTGATGGGAATGACAGAAGGAGATCTATCTCTCGTTTTTTTGACCCGACAAGATCCTTGCCACCACGTGGAAGTAAATGCGTCATCATAAGTAATATCGATGCACCACCAATTTTGGATATGAGCATACATAAGATTTATATTCCAATATAAGCTACATCTTTATAGATATACATACTTCGAAAAACTGCCTGTCGATAACATATGTAAGGAATATACCTATGACCGCAATGTCGTTGTGTGTGTCCATGGTGCAACTCTCTCAAAAAAAGACGGTTTTTGGGACGGTAAAAAAAATCTCTCGGCATTGACAGTGAAAGAGCTTACTTTTACCATCACCCATCGACTAGATGCTCTGAATTTTTATCGATATCAAGAAACATGCATCGAAGTCGGAACAGCAGTATCGGGAATAGTAATAATGCTACCAATCCCCTCCTTGGTAGTATTGGCGGTGGTGGCGGGGTTGGTGGTGGGGTCGGTGGTGTTGGCGGTGGGAACAACACCAGTAGTACTTCCACGACTGTCCGGAAGGAACCTGCGATATGGGCAGCACGACATGTTGAATGGCCGATCCCATCATCCTTAAGTTTATCAAATTATCAAAAATTATTAGCCAAATCACGCCAGGTCGGAACTTCCTTGGGGATTACCAGTGCGACGACACCCAGTATTGCTGGTGGAAGCCATGAAGATGGTGGTTTCCATCATCAAAAAAAAGATACTACCACGACTGGTGGAACGGCGGCAGTCGAAGAAGACAATTACTTTTCTGGTTTAATTGGACGTGTATTGAATAATAAAGATAATGCTTCCGATACGAATCCGAATGAGGCATCATCCTCGGTACGATCACATCATCATCATCATTCTTCCGGGACGACTCCGACGACTGCCACCACTCCAGGTGGTTCGTCATCGTCTTCATCATCTTCTCGACCATTACGTCCACCTCGAAGTCATTGTGTCGCTACGGGGAATTCATGGATGGTTGCTGCATTGGATTGTCCTCCCAGTATGGATACCGTACCACAACAACCGACCTTGAGATTAGTATCAAGATGGAATGTCCGTAGGACAAGTGGTGTCGATTCATGGACGGCATTACCACCACCGATTGCGGGTGGTGATGGAAGGATTCAACATGTCTTTTGTGATCCGACTGGTTGTCATACCTTAGTCTCTGCGAAGAATGGAGAAGCCTATTATCATCATTCTTCTGACAACAAGATGATCCAAAAATTATTAGGATTCGGACGGAATGTCGATGGACATTGGCCATCCCATCTGACTGGTGTCCCCGCCACGAGTTGTTTGACGTCATCGTCCTTGCCATCCATGGTCCCCCCATCACAACAGCCACCACCATCAAGAGATCCTGCCGTCCAAACAGGAATAAGTAAGGGTTCCTATGTTACATGTGTGGCATGGGATCGAGAACGGGGTACCGAAGGTTCGACGAAGAAGATCCTTTTAGGAACCAGTGCTGGTGAAATCTATGAATATGCCTTGGTATCACCCAATCATTCCAGTGAAAATCCAGAAGACGTTATGGATCAACCTGTCCTATTACATAAGTTACATTCCGATGCTGCCGTTACGGGCCTTGCCATGGAACGATTACGAACAGGGATCCTGATCCTATGTTGCACCTCTGGCCGAGGCAAACCGACCCGATTCTATACCTTTTATTCAGCCAATTCCAGTTCATTGACAATGATCCTTGCCGATGAAGCCCATTCATCCGTCGTGGATTTACCAGGATCGATTGATCATGCAGACTTCTTCATCTGTAATGATCACCTGGCCATGCGGACGGCGGCCGGTATCTACTATGGGACTATTGATAGGACATTGAGTGGACCAGCCTTTGCGGGTGGGAGTATGATTGTAGATTCTGGAATCTTACCGTACAGTGAAAAGAGTGGCATCCCCGTCTCATTGGCATTGACACCTCATCATATCATTACACTTTCTGAGAGTAATGAAGTCCGATTTCTGAATCGAGTCGCTCAGAAGGTAATCCAAAAGGAAAAGGTTGACTGGATAAGCACCTCCTCATCGAGTGCTGCACTCGATGATGGTCAGATGGGGACCGGTGAACTCATGATGGATATTCGTCGACCAGACCAAGTCTGGTTGCGCAAGGCACGAAGTCTGGTCCATATCTCATCGAGCCAAGAGGATCGTGATATATGGAAGTATACACTATTCAAATCCTTGGATATGGCGTCGGGGGGTAAGCAGCCTTCTTCTTCGGGAAGGATTGGAGGCGGTGGTGGTGGTATGTCGGAGGAAGAAAAAATACAAGAATCGACATTTGAACAAGCAAAGAATCTATGTAATCATCCGACACAAAAGGCGGTCGTGACAGCAGTCCGTGCCGAATATCATCTGTCGCAGGGCCGTGCCGAGTTGGCGGCCAAGTATTTTGCTCAATGTCCCTCCGTCCTTGAACCATTTTCAGATACTGCTGTCCGACTAGCTTTGCCTATGCTGAAGATTGATGATCCTCAATCATATAATGGGTCGTCCTTGGCGAGAGAAGCGCTTTTGAGTAATACTCCTCTGATTACATATTTGTCCGACAAGATGCGTGTTGGGAAAAATAATAACGACAAAATGACATGTACGATGATTGGGGCCTGGTTGACAGAGCTTCATCTTCATGAACGAGAATCAACATCGGGAGGAACATCCGCCAAGCAATCCCTTACTCAGTTCCTATCTTCCAACGTCAATACCATGGACTCGAAGACGATTATGAAACTCTTAATGTCACATGATGTGAGTGCTGAAGAATGCGCTATCTATGCCGCCAACAGTGGAGACATTGCTACCGCCTTTAATGCCGCACTCAGAGTAGGAGCCACCACACAAGATGGTGTCGTGGAAGCTTTGAAGATCTTGAATGATGCACCATTTGAACTTGCCGAACCTCTTTATTACAAACATGCCTTGACACTCCTCGGAAGTGCTCCCGTCGTGGCGGGGAAATCATTCTTGTCACGATATACGCACGGATTGAGCCCGACACGACTCCTTCCTGCCATTATGCATTATGAACGTGTCCGAATGGACCGTGTCAAGTCGAAACATGCTGCTCATATCTCTCGTGGAAAGAATCCCTTTGGACGCGTCGACGAAGGCAAAGTCAATGAATTCCATCATGATTCACATACGTACGCCGATATGGGCAATCGTGTCCTTTATGGCGCCTCGACTACTGGCATCTTTGTGGATGACCCGAATGTTTCTCAAAGATACCTAGAGGGAGTCATAACGCTGGGCTGCCGAAGTAGTGCCATCTACAGCTTCTTGATTTCATTGTACGTCAAGATGGACGACGAGGAACCTCTTTACAGATTTTTGTCAACGCACGTGACTTCGTCGTCATTTTCATCTGGTGGAGCTTCTAGTACACAAGGCTTTGATGGTGGGAATGCCGGAGGACCTCTGGACATGTCCTATGCGTTACGGACGATTCTAAGATCGGGTCGTCATTTCCGATCAGCGATTAAGTTGTACATGGGCTTTGGAATGAGACAACAGGCAGTCGAATTAGGACTCAAGGTCGATCCTGCCTTGGCTCGCGAACTAGCGCAGGAATCGGTAGAACTTGAGGAACGTCGACGACTTTGGTTGATGATTGCGAAGAATGCAGCATCAGAGGGTGTGAGTCGAGCAGACGCCGATGTCGTTTCAAAAGTCGTGTCAGTCCTCAAGGACTGTGGACCAGATGTCTTGTCGATTGAAGACGTCTTGCCCTTCCTTCCCGACTTTGCTCAAATCGATCAGATTAAGGATGAAATTTGTGAGGCTCTCACGTCCTACTCATCCAGGATTGAAGGTTTCCTCCGAGAAATGAATGAATGTGATGAAACATGTGATGATCTCCGTGGCGAAATTAGTCGCCTACGGACTCATCGAATGGAGATGAGATCCGATGCACGGTGTGCATACACGGGCCAATCGGTTCTTTCATCAGGAGAACCATTTTATGTATTTCCATCTGGATACGTCGTCCTTGAGAGTGCATTGAAACGAGAAGTAATGCCCTGCCTGAATGATAAACAAAAGGCAAGAGTCCTTGAGTTAGAGCGTGAACTCAAAGTCGTCGCAGGCGAAATGACACCAGGCCGACTTGCCGATACCAATAATCACAACATCAATGATCGTGTTGCACTTCAAGCTGAAATGGATGGTCTCATCGCGGCGGAATGTCCCTTGACAGGTTCTCTCATGGTAGACAGTATTGATCAATCCTTCCCTGACAGTGATGAAATTGAGGATATATTGATAAGGGAGGGGAGAGTCCTAGTCGGATCAGGTGGTGGTATATCCAGTGAGGCAGGAACAGCGACCGTTTAAAGAAAGATACACTACTACTGTAATTGATTGCAAATACGAAACGAAATAACTTTACTTTCCCAGATAGGCTCATACGGATAAAGAATTATGCTCTACGAATCATTACGTTCTTACCTCAATGGTACCTTTCCTGGTGTCAACGTCGACACAAGAGACCGACGTGCGGAATCTGTGCCCATGACACACGAAAGTAGAGAGGCATCATCCCCACGAACCTGTATAATTTGTTCCGTGCTACCTCGCTCCGTCTTTCCATTTTCGACCAATACGAAAAGGACTCGTTTCCCAGAAAGGGACATGAATGCCCATAGTCTTTTGACAATCTCACGTCCAGTAGTAGGAGAGTTCCCTTCCAACTTTACTGTCGAAATGGCGGCTAGTCGGATAGCATAGGAGGAGGATGAGACCATAGTCGTGGTGGATATCCCGTCCGATGGATCGTCGTCGCGGATCTTTAATGTCGGTGCTTGGAGTGGGAGTCTTTCCCATAGGAATCGAAATGCATCGATATCACCACATCCATCACGGAAAAAGACAAAGGGACATGGTTGTAAACCAATCATGGGTGATAATTTCATCTCCTGTCCTTCGATGGTAATATTCATTTTTTGTTGTACGGTATCAGCATCACCATCCTCTGGTTGGAACCCCTTTTGACTCCTTTCCACGTCACCACCTGTCGAAACAGTATCCTGATCATCCTTCCCCTCCATCCCAATCCACGTCGCGCTTGGTTCTTCATCAATCGCAAGGAAATCAATGGACGGCTGTAAACGTATTGCTCCTGTCATTGGTAACATTCCAGCTATAACCTCCCAGGTAACATGATGACCACTCTTCAGCTCGGTCTTGTATAGAGACATGGCAGAACAATAGTGGGAACCACTCACAAAATTTGTACCGTCTCGACTCAAGGCACTCGTAATGTCTAAGGATTGAGGATCTTGTGCATCCAAGCTTGTGGCGGCGGACTCTTGAACTAGTGTGAGATTCAGCCGTAGACCCTCTTGAATCTCCACGGCGGTAAGATTGTGGACTCGCATCGTGATCATGAGACGGAATTCATTCTCACCATCATATCGCATATTCCGACGCACAGAATACGCCATCGCCATCGCTACGGGGTCTGATCCACCAAAGGGTGCGGGACCAGAATCCCATGACAATTGTGGATGGGACGAAATAGAAACTGCAGGATTCCTTTTCGAAGGGAGAGGAGGTAACGCTAACCGAAGCCAATTCTGCCTTCGTGCCGTCCCTTGAAGCGAACTGATGACGGGCAGGGAGAACATCCCTCTATCAATCCTTGATGAGATAGTCAATCGGTTAAGCATAACCAAGTAGCCCTCGAAATACATCTCTTGGCCGTTCAACGACCTAGACGAAGTCACGAACGGTCGTCGTCCAACGTCGTCTGCATCCGTGACAAGTGGTGAAAGGGACATATACTGGTTCTTTCCGGGATCTCCACTAGAGAACGCCGTCTTGATCCGCTCAATCGCTCCCTTGCAGACCGGAAGGACATGGTTGTCCGGATCTCCACCATTCAGCGATAACATGGCAGCATTATAGATGTTCTTCGTTTCGGTAGTGGTTCCATATCGTTTTCGCCAATCATTTACCGCTATAGCCACATTCTCGACACATGCGACACAAACAGCCAACGTCGCGTGGGCAAACTTCTTGTATTGTTCCTTGTCCCTTTTGCTAAAGGCGTCGATTTGACTTCGATGATTCTCGACGATCTTGGCAAAACTCCTTTGTGGCGACAAGGCTTGCAACAGTTCAAGAGCACTTTTCGGATTCAGATTCGCCTCCGACACCTGGCCTTCAAATCTTTTCTTTATTGCGACATATCTTGCCTGCACCCAGTGATCGGTTGACAAGGCAAGTAGGTAAATTCGTAGGTGATGGTCGACGATGCCTTCCTCACTTAGCTCTAGTTGTATACCTGCATCCATGGCTTTGCCAATCAACTCGATGATGTCTTGTGCCGGCACTGAACGGTTGTCAGATTGGGAAAGCGAAATAGCTGCGTCTTCTGTTTGGGTCCAGAGAACGTGTGATGGCGTCGCCGCGGGTACCATCCTCAATGTAACGCTACTTTTGGATACGAGAAGGCCTACGGAATGATTTAACTCCAGCGCTAGCCGTGCGTAGCTTGCTTGTGCCGCCCCGATCAGAGAAACATGTTGGTCCACGTACGAGCGAGCCATTCCAAAGCCAGCGACTGCATCCCATCCGACGCATGAACCAAATTTGCTAAGTACCATCGTTGACATGCGAACCCATTCAAGAAAGTGTGCATCTGGACCCAAACCGTTGTGACTTAGTGAATCTGAAGGTGCAGAGAACTCAGGAACATCTTTGTGCCGTTGTCCTAATTCAGCCGCGACCATACAAAACGCCAGTGCCAATTCCTCCCGTAGCTGTACGACTACTCCAGGTTGAACCTCTTTCATAATTGCTTTAAAGTCGGGTGACGCGAAAAAGATTCCTAATGAATAGCTCCGTGGATTCCGAAGAGTAACAGATGAGTCCACCGGTCCATCTAGGAAGAAACTGAGTGCCAATTCCGCCAAAAAGGTAACCCGTACAGGCCTGCGATAATGTTGCATTCCATATCCCTCCAGGAGTAACCCCGCCGTATGGATCCCATGAGGTGCCATGGCAGTCGATGGAAGGGTACGGATTTTATTGAGACAAAGCAACAAAAGTGTAGTTCGAGTAGGAAAGGGTATCATCCTGGCGCAGATCAAAAGGCAAGACAAATTTGTCAACGTATTCTCAAGGCTACTTTCGATTCCAAGCTCTTCTTGAAAGACAAGGATCGCCCAATCGCATGCTTCCTTTACCCATGATGCATTCGGACTGACATGGACCAAACGGATTGCTGACATTGCAGCAGAATGTGCAGTGTATCCCTTGTTGGAGGATTGTATAGAGGGTATCAGTAACGCCTTAACGACGGTGTGTAACAGATTGACATAGTCATGCTCCACCCATCGTTTGGAATATATTGCACGATCCATACTATATAGTGCCACGGACGTCTTGCAAAGGTGAACCAATGCAGCTGTCAATACTGGGAGAACCATACCACGGTGCTCTTCTTTCTGAAAGGCGACGACCCTCGATACGATCTGAAACAGACGTGGACTTATCACATTCTCCAATATCCTTGTCTGTAACTCTACCACAGGAATGTAGGACTCTTCGTCTTCAATATCAGCCAATGTGGGAGAATATCGACTAGGACGTTGCTGACTCATCGTAGCCACCTCCTCCCATAACTCATCGTCTACCAAGGCACCAGCAGTCGCCCCCGTGCTGAGGCACAATATTCCTAATGCCTGTACTGCCGATGCTGCGACTCCATCATCTGGATCCTCAAGTGCAACACTCACAAGTCCCCTGGGTACATCGGTCCCAACTTCATCTTCCAATCTAGAGTTGGTGCTATCCCGTAGAGCAAAGAGTTGTGGAGTATGCCTTAGCCTGGCATACGTCGCCCTACCCACAATACCCAAGGTCTGACAACACAATATCTTCGCACGTCGGTCTAAATGAGTTTGTACACATTCCGTTAAATTTCGAAAGCATTCAGTCAAGGACTCTGCCATGGAGGGATCATGAATTAAGGTCGATCGGCTCCCCACACCCCCTCCCTGCATCGACTTGACATCTTCAGTACTACTACTGCTCCCATTCATGGCATATTGATTCAATTGGAAACACACCTGAGCGACATTAGTGTATAGAGAGCGTTTATCACGAAGAGGTGCTAGGAGAGACGTTGGATCCCTTTGATAGGAGGATAGAAAGGAAACTGGGACCGCTGCTCCAATCTGATCCGCCGTCATTTGTTGTTTAGCGACTTCAGTTTTTTCCGCTGATGGTTCCCCCCGTTTCTCGTCCATCGACTCCATAATGAGGGAATATGTATGACGATGTAGAGGATATCTTCAATTCTGATGGGTATCACAGTGAAAGAGACGTGGAGAAGGATTGGATGATAGTGTTGTCCAGAGTCTTCTTGGTTGTTATAGATGACTTCAAAACTGTCTTTGGAATCTTTGTGCATATATACCGTAGTTCGCCTGCGATTTCGTATGATAGTTCACTGTCACTTTTTGTCGTAAATAACGGCATGGCGAAGGGTACCAACGTACCTAGCCATAATGCCTACGTAGTGTTGACTGGTAGAGATCCTTCTCCACAGTCCAATCGTGAAAAAGAAAACTATGGGTCGAACGTCAAGGAGAACCGCCCCTTCTCCACGGGACCAGAAGGAGAGAATGGATCCCCAACGATTAATGAAGACGGCACCGGTTGAGAAGGAGAGAAGGATCGACTGATCCAACAACACAAAAAGAGAAACAGAAATACGTGAAAACCTACATGAAATATACGAGAAGAGAAGCACGAAAGAACAAGAAATCAGAAGAGCA
>Ga0194115_10001597_pt1 | contig 28593 bp, 38 predicted proteins | sample TA2MahsurfametaG_3_FD_148656 | JGI IMG/M metagenome (GOLD analysis project Ga0194115, IMG submission 148656) | Freshwater microbial communities from Lake Tanganyika, Tanzania - TA2015002 Mahale S4 surface | ecosystem: Environmental > Aquatic > Freshwater > Lake | place: Tanzania: Lake... | reverse complement strand
TAATTCGTCTGTTTTCGCTTGGACGATATCTTGCATACACCGGATCTTGTAAATCTAAATCAAAATCTAAATCAACAGCTTCTTCTTCTATAACCGTAGTTCGAGCAGGAAATTTAAAATATCTAAATTGTGTATCTATTACTTTAAGTATAGATGCGTTAGTAATTCTTTGTGCAATTGGTTCTATAACAAGTAACGAATTGGGTTGATCATTGATCAACCGTAATATTCCATTTGCATCTCGTGCATTAACATACAAATCATTCGAATTGTAAGTAACACCTAAAATTTCATACTTAGAATTTTTTGTGTTTGTGATAACATCTGTTTGTTTATCATTTGCCATTATCTAATTACTTTAAAATATATTTGGTCGTCAATGTACTGTTCTGTAATTCCATCTACTATTTTAAAATTCAAACGATAATTTCGTTCTGGCATTAAACCGTTCATATCTAAATGAATGAAATTACTAGTACTATCACAACTTACTTTAGTATAAATATCATCGTACGAAATAATGACTTCATCTGTAGCAGCATCTGATAATGAATAATACGTTGTAGTTGGTAAATATTTTACTAATTGTGTTGGAAATAAATTTGTTGGAGATTTTCTAGGAAATTTATCTCGAGCATAAATTCGTACCTTAGCAATTTCAGTATCTTTATATATAGGTTTAATATTTGTGTATATTGCATATGATTCTAAATTAACAGCTGTTAATGAACCCGATACAAACGTAGTATTATCAAAATACATCGTTATTCTAGGAACATATATGGTATGTGTGTCTCTACTAAAAAATCTCACAAATCCTGCAACATTGTTGTTAACTTCGTCTGAATCAGATAATTGCAATAAAAATCCATAGTTCGGAATAGAATAACTATTACTTCCACTGATCCAAATTTTAATAGCATCAGTTACATTTAAGTTGATATCACTCGTTCTATATGAAAATGATTCAGATGCAATCAATGAAAGTGAATTTCCTGATCCAGAATAATACAAATAATTTCCACCAGCTCCGGAGCCTGAAATGTATAAACTACTAGAATTAACATTAACGTATTGACTACCTGAAATCCAATTTGATCCAGATGCTGACCCAGACCAATTAGCCCCATCTATAGTTAATGCCGATAAATATCCAGTTCCATTAATCCAATCTTGTCCTGCTAATTTTGCAGCTATAGAATAGTCTGAAGGTAAATTTTTTGCATGGGATGTATATAAATTTAATATGAATTTACAATCATTAACTGTTTTAGAATATTTAGATAATGATGCAGAAATTTCAGTCATATCAAATTTAATGAGACTTCTAGATTTAAGCAACGTTTCGCCTTGATTATCCAATCGTTTTCCAATTTCTAATACCTCATCTAATCCGGTATTATAATCAGGATAACGTTCATACAACGTTGTATCTTTTGATGCATAAAATATTCTAAACATTATTTTCCTTAATAATTTACTACTCGACCTTTTATGTCTTGATCAACAAATTTAACTTCAAATATACTAGGATCTAACGAAGGATAAATAACGCCGTTTTTAGTAGCTGACGATAAATCATATACATTTCCGGAATAGCCTTGTGCAGTATCGTAAAGATTACTAAATGATAAATTGATAACCGATTGAACTCCTTTAACATTTCCTATCAAATTTGTAACTTGCGACTTAATGATAGGTTGATTGATTTGCCAACGATCTACATTGAAATACGCACGTAATTCATTGATACAAGTTAATAAAACTTCGTTGCTATTATAATTAGGCAATACGGTTATTTCAAAATTAACACCAATGTTAATAATAAAGGCATCTTTGATATTTACAGCATCAGTTAAAATTCTGTAATAGCTTAGATACGTTTTTAAATTTTCTTTGATGGCACTATTTAATGCAACCAATTGTTTGTTTTGATTGAATCCTAACACATACAAATTCATAGCTAATGGATTTGCAATTCTAGTTTCCTCAAAATCTTTTTGTGATAGTTGGTCATCTGGTACAATATATGCTTTTGCAACACTTCCAAATTTAGACGGCATTGAATATGCTCGAACAATATAATCATCCCGTGTTACTAATCGGTTTTGAGTAGCAAAATACGAAATTGCGTTGTTTTTAATATCTTGCAATGAATCTGCAGATTTTGCTCCAATTGCTGGTTCTGGATTATTAACAGCAACTGTAGATTTTACAAAATTAACTGTTGTTGCAGCAGCAGTTGAATTGATATCCGAATCAAATTCTATAAATAATATTCGAGTCAATGTATTTGCTAAAACGTTATCATTAATACCATTACCCGTAGTATATGTTACAGTTAATGAAGTATTTGATGGTGCCTGTCCGTATGTTCTAGTATATAAAAAATTTGAAGGATCTATATCTACATTAATGTTTCTTCGGATTGAAGATAATCCATTTCCTACGTTGGTAGGATTTGGAACAATTTCTTCGTCATTATTATCAGAAATACCAGCTCCAAATTGTAATTCCAATTTATTATCACTTCGCATTCTAGTAATAAATCGTTTTGCAGTTTTACGTAATTTTAATAAACTAGGAGCAGATGAACGATATGGAGATAATTCTGGATCATTTTCTAATAAGTTTGGAATTTCTTCAAAAATAGTATCTTGAGCTAAGTAAGGAACTTCATACCAGTTATCACCATCTGTTTCAGTTACCGAAACAATTTCAACAATGTTAGTATCAGGTAAAACTAATTTATCATAGGCAACGGCCGAACCAAATTGAAATGATGTAGTTTTTACTTCACCAGATACGGCTTGTACTTGTTTTTTTAATAAGTAATATGTAGGCAAATTGGTTGTCGGATCACTTTCATATATTGTTACTTCGGTTGTGTCATAAGAAGAAGAAAATGCAAAATTAACCGTATCCGTTGTTCTAAATTGAGCTTGACCATTGTTTTGTTGAATTCGCAATCCGGGTTTAATTGATAATGCATAATCATAATCAGGACGTACGTTATTACCAGTTCCAATTGCAGGAACCAATTGATAAATATCTAGCATAACATATGCTGGCACTACATTCTTTGGTTGATATCCTAATGATTTAGCAATATCATATATGTTGCCACGCTCTGTTGCTTGTTCTAACATTGATTCTTTTAGATTTACATCCATATAATAAGAAAGAACATCACCAACATATGAAGCCATATCTATAAACATCGAACCAGGTGATGACTGATTAAAATCAGTGTATGTGTTTGGAAAATACTGTCTAGCAAATTCTACCAAATTTCTACGAAATTGTCCAAAATCTTTGCCTAAGTATGAAACGTCTTTTTTAATTTCCATGTTATTCCGTTAATTTATTATCCAGGATGTATTACACCAGTTGCCACTGTATCATTACCAAAAGGAGATCCTTGTCCTATAATATCATTCTGTTGAATTATTAATGTACCGTTTTGATTTGCAGAAATAATTAGTGATGCAGATATGCTTAAAAGTACTAATGATATAGTTAAAGTAATTACAATATCATTTGTTAACGTAGGATCTTCTGCAGCAGTAAGCACGTCGATTCGTTCTACGGTTATATCCGGCAAATATGCATCTATAGCATTTCGGATATACGTATCAATATCATCCTTTAAATCAGAATTATCAGTATTTGGTTCAAACAACACATTAACTAGATCCGTACCAAAATTTAAATCGCCTACTAATTCTCCTTTTTTAGTAAGCAATAACATTTTTAAATTAGCAAATGTTTGATCTAAAGTTTTAAATTGTGATTGAAATATATTTTGAGTAGATATTCCCAGCCCATATGGGGTTGCTGTTGTTATAGTACTATTATCTACTACTAAATATGGCACGTTATTTTCCTTTTTTATTGTTAATGGCTTTCATTAAAGCCGAATAATCTCGAGTCATTGCTTGTTGAACTTCTTGTGGTACTTCAAATACTTTGCCCGTTTCCGGGTCTTCCATTACTTTAGGTGCAGCAGGGGCAACACCCATTGCCTCTTTCATGTTTTGTCGCATTGCTCCAAAATTAACTGCATCGCGTGATGTCATTCGAATTTCGTCCATTCCTTCATTCATTATGTCGCGAAAACTATTTAATGCTAACGGTTGATCTTCTGTTAATGCATCAGTTTCATTAAGTACGTTAGCCCATTTATTATCAGTAAATTGTACTTTTGATTTTTTTCCCGATTCGCTGACCATTTTAGTTTCAACTTGTATCGTTTTATTTGGATCTACTTTAACATGTTTTTCAGACTGTGCCATTTCTGTAATTGTAGATTGTAGGCCTTCGCGAAGAATTTCAGTTAATTCTTCTTTTATAACTTCTCGTACGGCAGTTTTTAGTGCTTTTACTAATGTTTTTGAATCCATATGACTTCTTTTATATAAATATTAGGTTTAGTAATTTATGCCCCGCGGCCATTTGGTATCAGAAATTTTAGGGCCATATATAGTTCTAGTAGTTTGATTTATAAAATAATCTCCAGCCTTCCCGCGGTCTACATCAGGAGGTTGAGTGCCAGTACCAATAATTACTTGACTAGGTGCTTCTAACAAATCTAATAAAGATCTTTGTTCTTGTTGTAACTGTTGAATTAATTCTTCTCGCAAATCAATATCATCCTGTGATACATTTATTAATTGATAAAATTCAGATTCCGTAGTAGCCACTACTTCATTATTAATAGAATCAATTGCATTTTGTGTAGCTTGAGTAACCGCAAACGTTTCATTGTTACATATTGAAGATAACAAATTGATTACGCCGGCAAGTAATCCTGATGCTAATGCTACAGCTCCATTTACTATGCCTAATATTATCGATGCTTGAGTTAATGCTTTTGCAATATTTGCAACTAATTCATTTTGTACTGCAATAGTTTGTCCTATTACGGGTGGTGATGGAACTGGATTTGCTAACTGTCCATTAATTATAACTGCAGCAAATTGTGCTGCAACTGTTAGTATTGGTATAATGATATTCAATATACGCAATATATTTTGAATTTGTTCAATATATCGTTGAATTTGTTCTAAAATTTGTTTTAGTTCTTGTATCTTAGGATCATTGCAATCAATTTTTTTTGGTAATGTGTTTGATTTGCCAATAGCTTCTGCAACTTTTTGATTGAGTTTTGCAATAACCTTGTTTAGTGCAGTTTGCAATTTGTTAATTGCAACTCCGGGTTTACTAGTTATTTGATCAAAAGGAAATGCTACTGCCATATCAAGTTTTTGTTATTTTATATTTTTTACTATTTAAATTCGGTAGCAAATTAGAAATTTGTCCTAATAATGTTGCAGCATTTGTAACACATGGTGCGCCTCCCGGGCCTGTTGCTCCCGATGCAATTGCTTGTATTAACAATTGTATAATTTGTTGCAATATTAAACCGTGAGCTAATGGTTCTGTAGCATCTTCTCCTCCAATATAAATTTCACCTGGCGTATTTAATACAATTCCTTCTTGAGAATCTATAACAGCAACATCGCGTTTAGCTCGAAGTATGATTCGATCTGCAATGCCTACAAATTGCGAACCTGCAAATGAATTATGTACTGTCAAATCTCGAGATAATTTTAATGTACTTAAGTTTTGCGTGCTAGTTAAATATAATGATGATGCATCTTGTTCTGCATCTTCTACAACAAATTCTTTTTTCGATAAAGTTTTACGCCCATTAGATAAAACAATAATCGGATCACCAGCAATTTGTCCAGGAGTAACCCACGATGCTTGTTTATGATAGTATCCATTAGAAGTTTGTGGTTTTTCAAATCCAGTACTGGGATACGATGCAATTGAACTACCTAAACGAATACTTTGTCCCCATCGTCCTTCATAAATTGTATCTCCTTCATATGGCTGCAACGGCGATACTGATTTTGATTTGAATGTTAATCCGGCTGAAATTTGATCGATTGCTACATCGTTTGCTCTACCAGAAATTCCAGGCAAACGATTTTCATTGATAGCAGATTGAACGCTAATACTAGATAAATAATACCAACCTTCTCGATAATTATTTAAATTAGTATGATCATTTACGGTTTTAAAAATTAAAACAATTTCTCCAACTAATGGAATTTGTTTTGAGGACATGTTACTTGGTCTTGCAAGAAATATGTCTCGTTTAAAAAACTGCGTTAATGTTTGAACTTTAAGCGCAAAAAGTTGGTCCGTATTGCCTGGATTCGAATCAGATGGCGGCACATATTGATACGTATAATCATATCCTAATACCTCTGCAACTTCCCAATGTATCTTATTCATTTACATCCTTATGTGTCTGCGAATTAGTTGATTCTATACGTTTTTTCAATGCGGCAGTTTCTTGTTCAATTGAATCTAATTCATCTGTTAATTCGGCCGATAATGTTTGTTCGGCAACTCGAAGAAGCTGTTGTTTTTCTTCATCGCTCAATAACCCATCGGCGCCTGAAATTGTTTGTTTAGTTGAAATATAGCGTTGAACTATTGCGGTTAATTTAACTAAATGATCATCATTTTTAACTGCAACATCTAAGTATTCTTTGATTAACGGAACAATGATAGTAGCATCGGATGCATTTTTTATTAGCGGCTGAAGTTGAGCAATCAATTGATTGATTTGACGATCTTTCTTTTTTGAATTGTGATAAACATCAGACATCAAATCAGCAAACGTTGTTCCTTTAAATAATTCATCGTTTTTGTCCATATTCAAAAACCCTTTAAAATAAATATCAAAAAGGCAATTTTATGAAATCTGTTTGTTCGTATTCTTTGAATTTTTCATCATATATCTGTTTAAGAACTTTAACAACGCGCGTGATATTAGTAGTATCTAAACCAGTGCGTTCTCGTATAAAAATATACAATGCTTTTTTATTGAAGTCTTCAATATTTTCTCGAATTTCAAAAATATGTAATACTGAATCTGCTACGTGAATGTCTGTTGGATTTGAAAAAATATAATTCAAATTATCATAGCAATATGCAATATATGCATCCATAAACTCTCGCAATGTTTCCAACATATCTGCATTGGAAATTTCTATGATCACATTGCGTTGTTCATCAACATCAAGTTCAAGTGCATCGGATTTTAGTTTTGCATATGCTTTTTGATTTTCTGCAATCAGATAATTAAATGAAGTACGAGTATAATATGAATATGCTTTTCCTGCAGCCGGATTAAACTTGCCTAACCGGGCAGTTAAATATGTAACTAAATCGGTTTGTAAGTCTTGAAACGAAGAATCAATATAATCAGGTTTAACTTTATTTATAATATTTTCGGCAAGTTTCATGAACGCTGGATAAATAAATCTGCGATATACTTTTTCGCGAGTAGCAACATCTGTGCTTTTATTATAACCAGCAATTGCTAGGTCTGTCATTTTAGTAAAATATGTTTTACTTGTTTTCTTGGCTCTCGGCATCGAATTGATCTTTTAATGTTTCAACTATTTCTTTTAACATATCAAATGTAGTTCCTACTTCATCTTCCGCAGCAAATGCTCCTCGCGAATCAACCCGTTGCATATTTTCGTATGCTTGTACAATTTGACCATACATGTATTCGTTTGTTCCTTCTAATGCTTTTACATAGTCATCAGTTTGTTCTTGAATGTCGCCAACGACCCCAGCAAGATACCATACACGATATCCTAAATATGCTGCTACTCCTAGTAGCAATATGTTTGTTATGATTAAAAATAACATGTTATTCCTCGTTAAATGCTTTGAAGATATCCGTTAATGACTGTTCAACATCCGGGTTATTTTCAGCTAAATTTTTTAGTCCTGTTGATTTTTGTACTCGATTTTTTTCCGAAACCAATTTAGGTGTTTCTTTGTGTTTGTTTCTCCAACGTTCAAATTCAATTTGTGCTGCCATATGATCTGCATGATGCAAAATGATAGGAAGATTTGTTTTTAATTTAGCTTGTGCTGATCGAGCAACAAAATATGGTTTATTTGCTTCATCATACATTCCGTCGTGAATCTTAATTGCTTGATATTCCGTCCAAGACATTTTAACATCATATTCTTGCAGCAACCAAATTGAAAGATCTGGTACCATGGTAAACGGAATATTTTCATTGTGACGATACATCTTGTTTTGATTTTTTCGATGCCAATCTGAAGTTTCTATTTGATATACTTCATTACCTTCGCCCGGAAATCCTACTTTGCCCAAATCATGATGCATTGCAGCAAAGCGAAGTTCTTCAATAGTATAACCAGACATATCCGCACCCATCTCACTCCAAGATTCATAAAGTTTCTCAGCACAAGCAATAACTCGAAGTACGTGATCTACATATCCTCCGGCAAATGCATTATGAAAATGAGCCATTGATGATGCCGGCATCATTGCCATGCGATCTTCAAATTCATCATACATTTTATTTAATTGATCTTTACGGGTAGGAAAATAAGTATTCACTAATTCGCGATACCGTTCCCAGTTTGATTTGAGTTTTTCTGCTTGTAACATAATTTATTATATTGATTTATTTTCGTATTTCCAATTGTTGTCCATTGACAAGTTTTGATACACAACGGAAACAGGTAACTGCAGTTGCATTAATATCTACTTTTTGACAAATATCATCGCAATATTTGCATTGTAACTTTTTAAATCCTCTCGGTGCAGTACTACTTTTTGTGTTTTTTTTCACGTTCTGTTCTAAATTTATTTCGGTATGACAATATTTCTGAATTAGGACTCGTTATTTCGACGTTGCTACGTGGCAATACAATTTCATTGTCAGAAGCTCGAGTTGGGGCTTTAATCCTCTCGGCTTGACTCTCCTCAGTTGCTTCTAACTGCTCCGCCTGCAGAGATGATTCATCTTGTAGTTGGATGATTTTTTTATTATGTAAAATTTTATTTGCTGAAATAAGCAATATAATTGCTAAAGGATCAAACACTATTATAACCATTAAAATCAACCAATTAACTACGGTATCCATGCTCTTGTTAGTAATCTTTGCAATGTATTTTAATGGACCTATTTCTGCCGCAACATCTGATGTTGTTTGCAAACTCGTAATTTTTAAATCGACAGCAGTAACTGAATCAGTTAAGGCAATTTCGCGTTTTGATAAATTGTCTAAGCGTTGAATTGATACATCCAATTGTTTTTCATATGTTTTGCGATTACCTGCATCTGTTTTTACAATTTCATTTCCATTGCGGTCTGTATAGCGAATTTGATTATTAGATAATGCTTGAGTTAATTGAGTTACATTTTTATCAACTGTTTGTTTTTCGATGGATACTGCATCAAGTTGTGTTTGAAATCTAGATTGTTTAGTTTTTAAATTAGTAACAACGCTTTCTAAATTCTGTAAACGATTTGAAGTATCTTGATATGATGAAGCTAAAAATCCATATATGCCCATCGATGTAATCAACATCAATATAATGACAGCCGTAGTTAAATAAACTCGCATTAAACGGGAAATTTGTTGCCAATAACGATGCAGATATGATGCTGATATTAGTTTTGAAATTTCCAATGTTGATGCTAAAATAATTACGGCAGTTGCTTGTGATGCAAACAATTTACTTAATCCGAACACGCTGTAATATGCGGCACTTGCTGCTAAACTAAATGCAGCTGCTAAAACTATGTACGGAAAACGTTTTGCCATTATCCGCGGTCAATATAGTATTTTGCTGATTCTAATTTTTTCAATGCACGAGCCAAATTGTCAAGTGCGGAAGCTTTGTCGATTTTACCTTCAGTTAATGCTTTACCTACTGCACGAATAATGTCATGTGCATCGGCAATATCATCGGTAATTTTAACTTTGTAGCGATATTCTGCTTTCATAATAACCTTATAATAAATTAATAATATTATATATAAATATCTTATTCTAAAATTAATTGGGTGTTTTGACAACACTCTACATTCAATGCAATCAATGATTGTTCCTTGGCCTTAGCTTCAACCATAACATCGAGATCTGCAACACCATATGTAGCAGGAAGTTGTGTAATGTAGTCAGCATGAGCCTGCTCCTTGATCTTGGTAAACTCCTTGTATTGTTTGTGAAAGGTAGGCCATTTGGGCAAGTCGGCAATGTCAATGTTGTGATGTGCAAACATACGCTCAATAAGAATCTGTGCTTCACGTCGACGAGACTCGCTGTAATGAGTACATTGAGTAACACCATGACGTTGCCAAGTTTCGCGAGCCATGAAGAATGCTTCTTGTTCGGATAAGTCACCAGTATTGAATGTGTGATGCCAATAGTCAAACGTAATAGGTATAGCAATTTCTGCATGCAACATGGAATACAATTCGCGCACGGAATACATGGAGGCCTTGTCATCATTCTCAATAACTAAACGTGCCTTGCAAGAATCTGAAAGACGATCATAGTTATGCAACCACCGTGCAATAGTGCCGGGCTTGTCATTGTAAGTAGCACCTACGTGAATATTGATCTTGTTCTCAAAGCTAGGAGCAAAACCCATCATATCAAAGAGCTCAGAATGCCGTTCAAGACCAATGATGCTATTATCAACAACTACAGCATCGGGACTGCCAAGGATGTGAAATGGACCAGGATGCGTTGTGATGCGATGGCCATGTGCACGAGCATAATCACCAGCTGCGCGAAGGTGTTGCACAATAAGATCGATATCGGGTAAATCAGCAAGCTCGTAATGATTCCAACGCGGAAAGAGCTCAGAACCTAATCGAAACAAACGAATACCATGGGCTTCATTCCATTGCAGAATAGCAAGTAAATCGCGGGCATTAGCAAGTGCGATGTCAGATGCTAACTGCAAACCGCCTAATTTAAATTTGCGATCAATCATGGCACGACCGGTACGAATACCTAGGGCGGATAACTCCATGTTGATACAGGCATAACCGAAACGTATCATATATGTTTTATTTTATATTATGTAAAATGTTTGAAAAATCCAAATTGCATTATTTTTTTTTGCGTGATATTTATATGTAGTAAAAAGGACGAAATGAAAAATATTTTATCAGAAAACATGTTGCGGTTCGGAACCAAAAATTTATCCGAACATCAAGCACGATTACTAACAGAAGGTGTACTGGCTTTAGATCTTCGTGTAACTATGCCAGCTCAAAATGCAGCAAACCAAAATATAGGTTTTTCTTTAGGACCATTAGGTAAAAATGCTGCAAATGAATATACTGGATTATTAACTGGGATAACTATTGGCGGTAAAAGAGTTCAGAAACTCACAAATCAAAAATTAACCGGTGAGTATATAACTGGCGAAATTATGAGTACCGATGCAAATTTTGATAATCTAAAAAGCGCTATACAAAATACACCATCAAATTACCTAGGTATGGATACGGATATTGCAAGATATAATGCAACCTTAGTAACAAAACGAGATCCAAATAACCCAACGGCGCCAACGAAAAATGAAATGGCTCTTGTGGCTCAAGTTATTCAACAAAAAACTGCAACAACAAAACAATAAAAACATATGTTTATAATTTAGCAGAAGTAATTGTATATTTCGTAGGAAATGTTACAATACGTTCTGTTCTAAACGCATATCCATAGATAAAGACATTTTGTTGAATATCAATTACAATTTCAGTATCGTCTGCTGCATCTGCAAGTTTAACGATAATTTTACTACCATCTTGCACCGTTTTAATGATTGGGGCATCTCCGATTAATTCTTGTTGGAAATAAACCTCACATACGCCTCTATTAAAGTCGATTACATAATGGCAATCAGTTTTTTCATATGAAGTTGAATCGGGTGCAATGATTGCATCATCATTAGTTGAATTGGAATATTTATAAAATTGAATGTATTCTGTAATATATACATCTACATACGGAGGCAATTCGGACTGTGCTACAACTGCATTACACAATAAAATAGCAATACACACTAAACGTTTCATAACTGGTTAACTTTTAAATTATATTACAATAATATGAAATACGTTGCATGAATCCAAATTTTATTATTTTTTTTTGAATGATATTCATTATTGTTAACAAGAACATATTTATTAGAAACCCTTAAAGGAAACAAAAACATATGAAAACAAAATCATTAGACAAGATTTTAGCAGAAAACATGTTACGGTTTGGTACTAAAAATTTAAGAGAAACTGTACACAAATTGAAACGGCTTGTAGAACAATTGGGCTCAGGCGACGCAGTTGGAACTGGAGTACAGATTCCTGCAGATGTATTAGCAGTAATAAAAAAGGCATATGGTACGTCAATGGCTATGAAAAATGCCAAAAATCAACTAGAACGTATGAAAATACCAGTACTATGCAATGGTAACATTATTGACGCATTAGTATATGGAGCTATTAAAGGAAATGCCGCCCAATTTGGAGAAGGCAGATTGCTAAAATTAGTAGGAGCAAAAGGTGCATTTGAAAAACGATTACTTGGTACCCCTAATGCTCAAGGGTTGTATACAGGCGGAATATTAGACGGGTTAGAAGCAGATAATATGAAATTTTATGATTACGATAATGTATCAGTTAATCCATCAGCAGAAGATCCGACGAAGGTTGCAACATTAGGAGAAGTAACTACGGCTGCGGGTTTATCAGGCGATTATCAGACTGGGTCAGATTATACGGAATTAATAACATATCTGAATACGTATAATTTAATGAACATACTAGCCACAAAATGGACAACTGAAGGTGTTCAACAATATTATTTAGATCAATCCGATATTGATAGCACGGGATATTTAGATTTGCAAACCCGTTCTTTATATACGCTTCGCGAAGCATGCTTTTATGCAACGCAAAAAATGGGTGTTTCAAAAGCCGGAAAAGAGATTACTAAATCAACATTTGTACCGGTACCTGGAGAGACACAACCGATTCCGATTCCTAAAGATACATTTGCCGCCGGAAAAGTTGCAGTAACAGATGCATCATTTCAACCAGTAATTGATGCACTTACTGGATTTCAAAACGATCCTAAGTTTGGCGGCGCAGGATGGAAAATAACCGGAATACAAGTAGAAACGGCAGCATCATTAGGTGAAAAAGTATCAGCTGGAACTGCTGCAGCATTCTCTACGATGACCGGAGTATCTGTAGCAGATTTAACTGCTGCCGGTATTACAGATGCAAATGTAAACGATCCTGCAGGATTAAGTGCCGGGCCTGCCAAGGCGGGACGTAGTGGACAAGATTTTTTAGCTATCACTAGAGCAAATAATATTAAAACTAAATTAGAAGCAAAAATGCCTGGTGTTCCGGTGACGACGGCACCAGTTTTAGCCGCCGGAAAGGAAGAATCTAGATTTGGTAAAGTAACATTTACAGTACAAGGACCAAATAAAGAAATATCGATTCCGGCAACAATGATACCAAAGGGTGCAGCAGGCGCAGCTGAAGATATGAGTAAAGTATTTAATTTTTATTCCGTACGTAGCGATAGCGGTTTAGATTACATGTTCGGCAAAAGAGAACAAGATGATACAGAAAAAACCGGAAACTAATTGATATAATTACAAAAAAAAATAATTCATGCGATCTGAAAAAATCTTAGCAGAAAACATGCTGCGGTTTGGTACTAAAAATTTAGGCCAAGCTGCAGCAGTTATTCGTAGAATACTTGAAGCTGTAGGCGACGAGCCTAGTGCAATCACAATTACGCCGGAGCAACTTGCGTTGTTAGACGTTGTTAACGGCAAATCCATGGCTATGAAAAATGCAGCAGGTACTATACGGAACGTTCCAGTTAAAGATAATTTAAATCCAATATACGTATTGGCAGCTGCAGCAATGAATGGATCTATAGGAGGGTGGTTTCGATCACTGTTATCTAAAAGAGCTGCTGGTAATGATGCGGTTATTGAAAAAGCATTAAATGGTGCTGAAGCTACTTCCATGAAATTTACTGTAGATGTTGCTGAAATTAAATTATCTACTAGTGCAGATGGTACTATTAACATTGCAAATTATAAAACCGGTGTGTCAGTTGCTAATTTTTTAATCTACTTAAACACTTATAATTTAGGGTCAATATTCAACAATAAAAATTGGACTGCAGGAGGGAGTGAGCAATATGCTATCGATGCAGACAATATTTTGAATGATGCCGGAAAGCAAGATTTAACCGGAACCATGACAACTTCTAACACAGTATATTTATATCGTCTTAAAGGTGGAGTTTCAATAACGTCGGGATTTTCTAGTACATTTGTACCACAACCTGGAGAATTTCAATCAGTTCCAGTAACGATGGAAGGAATTGATACAAATGTTAATATTGATGCAGCTGTTTCTATAATTGTTAATGATTTTTTAAAAAATCCATTACTAAAAGGATGGACTATATCTAAAATTATAAATCAAACCGGCGTAAGTGGTAATAATTCATTAGCTGATTATAATGGCGATTTAGAAAAATTTAAAACAGCTACTAATCTTACTGATGCTGATTTAAAAGTTACAAATGATCAAGGTGCAATTGGTGATGATAACTACATGTTAAAACCAGATTTTATATGGCCAACTGCAAACACACAACAAACTATTAATATGTTATTTAAAGGTTCACAAGGGGGAAATCCATATTCATCTAATAAATATTTTGGAGGCCTAGGGCCAATTGCAATAAAACGAGCTGCAAACGTAGAAGAAAAACTTAAAGCAGTGCCTGAATTAGCTAATGCTACTATTGAAACGAAACCATTGGTTGTCGGAAGCATATATCCTCAATTAGGACCCGATGGAACTATATTTTTCTCAATAACTGGTCCTAATGGAGAAACTCAATTAACAAAAGATTTAATAGACCAAATTTCTAGTCAAAAACAAACTGCTGCTGTTATTGAAAGGCTTGCTTCAAATAACGATTTACTCTCAATGTTTAGTAAATTCAACCAAAGTGCTCAAGAACTTCCTAAATAGTTATGGCATTTCTATATATAACTGCATTATTAGAATATATTGTGTATAGTGGCCCATATTTTTTACTATAACCGATACGGCTGCATACTTTGCCAATTTCATATAAGCTCCGCCATATACATTCTTTTTAGTTTTAGAAATTGATTGTTGCGGCGTTTTAACTTCGGAACATAAAACGGGTTCGTGCCATGGAGATCGTAAAAATGAACGTAACATGGAATCGGCAATAATTTGTTTTTGCAAACTATTTCCAGAATATGATTCATTAGTAATGGTCCCATTAATGATTTCGTAATGATAGGATGATGAATAATGATATAAATTTCGATCTTTTGAATCTCCAGAATGACCGTATAGATCATGATTTGCTAAAATGATATTCCAATTATTTGCTGATTCGTATGCTTTATCGTTCCATACAAAATTATCTAAACCAATTGAATTTCTATACGTATTAAAATAATCAAATATATATTTAGATAATTCTTTGTTTTCTGAATAAGAAACTGCAGAACCAATATAAATTAAACTAGAAGAAGATGTTGTTGTTTGAGAAATGATATTAATTGAATATAATGATAACAACAATACTAAACGTTTCATGGCTCTTAATTATTTAATTGGTTAATTATATTACAATAATATGAAATACATAGCACATTTCCAACCATCGTGTTTACTTTTACGCTATATTTATTTATATGACAAGATCTATAACATTTAATGATGTTTTACGAGCTGCACTTCTTGAGCATGTATTGCTAGAACAAACATCAAAAAAAGAAAATGGTGTATATGAACTGCCTAAACAAGCCGACAACACATACTATGTAAAATTTGATGATACATGGCGTTATATATTTTTTGATGAAAATGATTATCAGCAATCCGGACGTGTGCGTCCTGCGCAGATACGTCGTTTAGAAAAACAAGCCCGATTCGTAAGAAACTTGACACCAACGGAAGAACAAACATTTAAATACAAATCATTCAAACCAGGAAGCCCAGAACAGGCGCAATGGTTGCAACAAAATAAACTCAAACAGCCTTCCGGATTTTCATATCGTGATCCAGAAACAGGAGAAACCGAAGTAATTGCAACCAAAGATGCTGCCGAAGTAACTGTATCGGCATTGAGTAAACAATCAATGAATCAAATTGCAAAAACCATATGGGATTCCAAAGGTTTAGTTTGGGATGATGAAGCATCCACCGTAAATTCATTTGCACGAATTAGAAATGTTAGAGAATATGATCAAATCAATAACATTTTCAAAAAAGAATATTCCGGAGGTAGAAGCTTAACGCAGTATGTAAATTCATTTTTGTCTATTGCCGATCGATGTTCTATTGCGGCATTGTTATATCAAATTCTCAAACCATCGGATTATTATATATTACGCAATCTGGTAAGTTATGCAGATGTTAAACGTGTTGTTGCCTGGATTAATAGAAACTATGAAATTAGCATATATAATTCATTAAAAGATGCAGAATGGAATGCAGATGTATACAACAACATCAAAAGCAGATATTATTCCGGAATGGCACCTTCGGTACAAGATGTATTTGACCAAATTGATGCTGCTATTCAATTTCAATTTCCTGGTGGTGACATTACAAATGATGTACCCAAAGAACTTCAAGATGATTTATTATGGTTTGCTTCTGAAAAACAGCTTTTGAGTGTACCAGATCGAGTTATGCAAGCTACCGCGCGTTGGACTAATAGTGGTGCAAAAATGGTTTGGAAATACCTGTTTGATACCGATTTATATGTTGATAGATTTGTTGAAGATATGGCCGAATTTGGTCTAGAGGATTGGATAGCACATGCTAGTGCAGCAGTTGGCGTAAGCACGGATATGGGATATGATGAACTCATGACCACCTTTCGCGAAAAAGTTTATTCTGTAGAAGGCATTGCAACAACAATTGTATTAGATCAAATTCCTTATGTAAATTTTGCTGTTAAAGGTGTATTTGTAATATTAGCAGCAGATTCGATATATAGAATTACGCAAGGTGACTATTGGGCTATATTAGATTTGATCATGGATATACTAGGAATAATAGGTGCAGAAGCTTTAGCAAAAGGAATTAAACTAATATCAGCACCATTTAAACGAGCCATGGCGTTTATTGCAAAAGGCAAAACTGTGCCTCGCGCGATTGCGGCAGCAATAAAAGCTGGGTTGGAAGGCATTTCTGTTATATTAGAAAAACTTATTGGCATAAACATAGCACAAGTTATTGCAGAAGGAATTCAACTAGCAAAAACTAGCATCGTTGAATTATTAGAAAAAGTTGGATTAACTGCAGCTGCAGAAAAAATTGCAACTGCATTAGAGGCATTGAAAACTAAAATTGGAGCATTTTACGAAAAAACCATTAAACCGGTATTTGATTTTTTACGAGAACTTTTAGGTGAAAAAACAAGTCAAGTTGTAGTAGGTACCGGTAAAGCCCTCACTGGATTATTTCTTGTAGATCAAATAATTAAACATTCGAGTGAATGGCTTGCATCTCAAGAAGCAAAACGACAATTGGAACTTTTTGAATTAGAAAACAAACAAAAAGCTGAACAAGAATATTTGCGTGAGTTTGAACAACAATTTGGTACTGATTTTTATGATCAAGTTGTTTATTTTGCAAAAAATTATCCGTTAACGTTGTATCGTTTGCCAGATGAATATAGCGGGACATTCAAATCTTATATCAAATGGACGGCACCATCAGATGCTAAAGGCGAATTTGGTCAAATCAGAGTTTATGAAAATTCAGAACAACAAGGATATGTTAGAGTATTGTTATACAAAGATATTGATCAACAAATTCAAGTTACGACATTTAGAGAATTAGCTGATAATAATGTTGATGTTGTCGATGAAGATATTTATGTAAAAAAATCTGATTTATATCAATTTAATGAAAAACCAATAAACACATATTCGTGGTCTAAATCAGAAAAGTAAAAGGAATATATATGAATAAACAACGCAAATTAGATGAAGTTATTGCACGTGCAATTCGATCATATTTACGAGAAAACAAAAAACAACTTTACGAACAAAAGCCGGGAGATGTAGTTTTTGTTGATTCCGAGGATGATCCAAAAAATCAAACAAAAACTGACGGCGAAAAGAAAAAAACAACAACTACGGTTACGCCTAAAAAAGATTCGTGGGGTAGATCAAAAGGCGATAAAGCTTTTGGATTCAACGAAAAAGAAAAAAAATTTACTGAAGGTCCTAATTCAAAAAAAGAAAATGGCGTAAAAGATAAAAGTTGGAACGATGTATATCCAGCTGAAAAAACACCAGAAGAAAAACCAGTAGTTTCTACAGAAAAAACAAAAATATATGATTTTAGTTTTCACCCAAGTGGGAAATACGGGAAACGCAAAAATCTTAACGGCTATCAAATGCGTGCTAAAGAATTATATGATTGCAAATCCATGCATGTTGCGGGTATAGAATTTTTTGGAATGGATTTGGAAGACTTATATTGTTTATTGATTGTAGGATCTAAATCCGATAAAATAATTAAAAAAGACGGAAAAGTTATTGGTAAAGCAAAATACCGAGGTATTGATTCAAAACAAGAGTGGGAGGAAGTAGATAAAGCTTTACGGCGGCTAACTGGCGATAGAGGCATAACAATATATGCAGATTCATTTGTTAAAGATTATGATCATTCATTTTGGCCAGATTATTTTAATAAAGTAGGAAGTTTGTTAGGAGGCGATGGTTTACGAGCAGAAATGGAATTATTATCATGGAATGCTGGATGTAAATGGCTCGGTGATGAATTGATTGAAGATGCATATGGATACGGTAGAAAATGGACGGTTTGGAAAAACTACGGTCCAGATAAAAAGAAACGAGTAACAAATGTAAAGTTATCACCTGAGGAAGAACACAAAGAATTAGAAAAAAAGAGAAAAGCTGCTGAATCAAATACCGGACCATGGATGCCTCTTTGGGTAAAGGTGGCTGGTATAATAGTTGTTTCAATCGTTGGACCTGCATTATTAGGTAATTTTGGTTTAAGACTGCTACGCACTGCAGGACGTAAATATATAGATCCGCGAGCTGTAGCTGACATAACGGAATCAGAACTTAATCGATTACATAATTGGGTAAAAACCCGATATGAAATGACAGAAGGTAGCAAACAAGAAGCTGCACAAATAAAACAATTTGAAGCAGCTAATCCGTCCAAAGAATGGAATTTTTATCAAGAAAAAATTTCAGAAGCTGAATACAAACAATGGTTATCATTTTATCAAAATCGCAATAAATTATTTATTCAACGTCGCGAAGCATTAGCAGAAGAGTTAGCAGCATTAGAACGAGGAGAAATAAATGCAACACAATTTATTAGCCGAATGGAAACCACATGGGAACAGAAAATGTCAGATCAACTTAAAGCAGGAATAAAAAAATACGAAGAACGAGTATTACGAAAACCAAAAACAGCTCCGGTGCAAACTACACCTAAACCTAAAACTCCACCTAAACCTAAAACTCCACCTAAACCTAAATCTACGGCATACAAACAAAACAAAATTGGTTTTCAGCAAGGCAATAAAAGCAAAGGAAAAAAACCATAATCATGTATTTGGAGAAATGAAACCGTTTAAGAAATCTCGTTGACGTTGAATTGCTGTATCGAGTTCAGAACGGTTTCGTTTTTTTCCATTTCCCGTAGTATTTCCATTAGCGCTAGATTTAGCAACATGCTTTGTCGCAGTGTTAACTCGGGTTGTTTTAGTTGATTTAGAATCTGCAGAAGATATGTATTTGCTAGTTGCAGACTCATTTCCGCTTTTATCTTCTGTCCTTCGGGTGTCTGTAAAAAGCTCTGTATATGTGCTTGTATGTCCGGTTTGGATGCGTCTCTTGATTTCATCTTGTCCAATGGACCTTGTTTCATCGACATCAATGCATCCCGTTGTATACGCTGTTTTATGCCCTTTGATCGAAACGCCGCACGGATAGCTCGTATTATGCGATTCAACCATGTACTGAATGCCCCAATTGGTTTCTTTAGTTGTTTTAACATAACCATATTTTTTTGCACCTAACCAAGTAAAAAATACTGCATCTGCAGATTTGAATTGTGGTCGTGAAAACTGTTTGATGATAGCATCTGGTGCTTGTTGTTTTTTTGCCATTAATTAAGACACATTGAATTTACGTAACTGATAATGCGAAAAATGCGAATATAACGTGTTGTTTTGTCTTTGCGAAATATTTTTTCTGTTGCCAAATCTCGTTGCAATATGTAACCTGATTCTACAAATTTATAAGTTACGTGTCGGACGGCGCGCAAACTATTTGATTCAATCATGATGTTGCGATCATCAATCATTACGTCAACAAACTCTGAATTTTCAGATGCAGGTAATGGTGATATGATATCAGGCGTGGCAACATGTATAGTTTCTTGATATTGTTCTAGAGTTTGTTGAACATCGTAAAAAAATGCAGACAAATCCATGCTTCTAGTTTGCTTAGATGTTGAATCAAACATATCAAACATGTTTTTTATGCGTTCCGATACATGCATTGTCATAACAGCTAAATACTCAGCCTTGCCTATGAAAATTCTATCAAATATTGTTTGCATCATGTTCCTTTTTTTGTTTGACGGTAAATAAATGCTCAATTTCGCGAATAGGCAGTTGTTTGATTATGCATATTTTATCACGAGCTTCTTCTATGGTATGTGCCGTTACAATACCAATTGGTTCTTGCTTTGAATCCGTTTTAAAATAATATACATAAGTCTTCATCTGCACTTATAAATATAAACCTAATTCATATCCACGCATTGCACAATGTAATGCATCGGCAAGAGTTTGATTTAATTTTCCAATTTCATGTTTACGCAAATTAAATGATCTGTCTTTAATATCAATAGCAAATGCATCATGTTTGTTAACTTTATTAGCATAAACCGTATTAGATGTTGTGCTAACAGCTTTTGAATATGCAATTAAGTCTTTATAACGCATTGCAATTTTTTGATTGCAAACAACTAAATGCCCAATCAAACATTCCATTGGTTCTGATTTAAAGTTTTTTTCGGATATTTTTGATTCAATTTCAAAATCCATGTTAGCCCACGTTTCGCCATAACGGGCAATAAATTTGTCGGAAATAGCCCATGGCTGATTAATACTGTTTGTCATATGTTTTATTGTAATTTAAAAATTAATACTGTATATACGTCTCGAGAATAATTGCATCGCACGTTAACAAATTGATAGCGTTCAATCAACATGTCCATCACTAATCCAGGATGTACATAAAAGAATCCATCATGATGATGCGTATTGATTGAATTCATCAAATTAAACGAAACTACTTGTGTTGATAAATTGTATAATGTATCAATATCATCAAACAATTTACGCAAATCATCATCCTCTGTTTCACAACGGCGTTGCGTAAATACCCCAGATGCAACCACCCATTCGTGTTTATTTAATTTAGCAGTTTCAAATGCACCAACATTAACTGTGTCTAAGCCCCATTTTTGTTCGCCTAACTGCGTCATTATGGGATTATGGTCTATGGCACTATACAATACCACGTCATTGTTTAACGCAGCCAAATCACGGGCTATGCCATATAAATCACATCGGCCACAACCTATGTCTAACAAAGAACCGCCTGCAAAGCCTACTAACAAATTTTGCATTAAAAACCGTTGTTCTGCAGTTGTATTATATCCTACTGGTATTGGACTATACATCATGTAATCTGCATCCGTAGGTTGCAATGCATCCCATCGCAACATATCTGAATCGGTGCCAGTTAAGTTGTTTAGAATAGTTTCATTTAATTGTTTAGCGTCCATGTATTCTGTTTGCAATTCGTTCTTGATTTTGTTGTTTCTTTTGATCTGATATCATTTGTTTTAATGGATGAGTTCGATTAATGCTTTGTTCTACTTGCACAAATTGCGATATCATATGCCAGGCTGCAATTTCCGTATCACAGCCTGGTACCATAAATGTTTCATTTAAACTAATATCATCATGTACAATGTAGTATTCACCATCATGATCCATCATAGCAACACTACCAGGATATCGTTTTTGAACTCGTTTTTTTAAACTTTCTAAATTCATTCATCGCGATTTAGTGATTGGTAATGCTTCATCTGCTAGCAATTGCTTATACGGAATGGTAGTTTTAATCATTCCAGTATCACAAAGCATTGCAGTTAAATGTTTATTGAGATATGTATCATGTTTTGAGTTTGTGGTAATCATACACATTGCTGATCGTGTTTCTAATAACACGTCAAACACAACACCCTTATTAACTACATATCGATCTAAAACTACTCCTACTCGATTTACTCCATCTTGAGTAACAACTACAGTGTCTCCTGCTTTATATGTTGCCATTAGTCGATAATTTTAATGATTTTACTTGCTGACACCGATTTAACTTCAAAGTCAAATGTATATCCTTTGAAATCGTCAACAACTTTAGCTTCTGCTTCTGTTACTGAAAGTGCTTCTACTAGATACGTTTCGGTGCTTCGCTTTTCTTTTGGTCCTTTCGGGGTGTCAACTGTGTCAATCAATTGAACTTTTGCTGTGTAATACGACATTTTTTTGTTTTTAATGGTTTATAACTTATTAATAATATAATAAAATAGATTTAATTATCCAAATTTTATTGTTTATCTAAAAATTTTTGAAAACGTTTTTGTTTTTTATGCATTTCAAACGATTTAGCAATTTGTTTGTCAGTCAGTTTGAAATTTACATGCAAATTATCTAAAATATCTGCAATCAAACGTTGTTTTTCGCTTGAAGTTTGTTGTTTTTTTGATAATGCATCAATTAATTGTTCTAAATGTGCAACATAATGCTTAGGTAAATGCTTAAGCATCCTAGAATCTTTTACATGCACGGCTGATTTTGTAGTTTTGTGTTTAGATTCTGCAATAGTTTGTATTTTTAGTAAACGTTTTGTAATTTTTGCAGATTCTTTTAATAAATCGCCGTAACGTACAACCCAAGCAACTTCTGGAGCAGGCGGTGCCGCTCCTCCAGCTTCCGGTGCACCAGATGCTTCTGAACCTTTTTCTACTTTTTTCTTGTCTTCTGCACCAAATCCTTCAATGTCTTCTAACGGCAATTGCAATTCAATTGTATATGAATCATCGCGGCCCCATCCAGTATAAGGAACAATTTTAACAATGCCATCTCTTAGCAATCTAATCAATATCTGTGCTGTTAAGTTAAAGTCTTTACCACTACGCATGATAAATTCGCGAATTCCAATATCTGAAATTGAATATATAATGCCCATAGTTGTAGCGCCATATGCATCAAATTTACCTAAGAATTTTTTTTCTGCCGGAGTAAATGGTGAATCTCCCGCAGATGTTTTTGTGTTGTCTGTTTCTAAAGGTACAGGTTCTTTTGCAGCTTGCTCGATTATGATGCTTTGCAACGAATCCATGATGATATGTTTTATAACAGGGTGCATTTTAATTGTTTTCTTTTGATTCAGCCAATTGTGTTGAACGATATTTACTTGCAAGTTTTTTAACTTCGTTAATTGCTTTTCGCGCCCTAACGCCAGCAGCTTTTACTCCTTTATCTGAAAACCGTTCATGATTTTCTTTGAACGCAATCCAATGCTGTTCGATTTGATCAAAAATTTCTTGTGATGTCATGTTAACCTTTTTTATTTATATAAATATCATTTTAAACAAAACGATCCATAAACGTATGAATGTTTTCATTTTGTATCTTTAATTTTACATAGTCAGATAATTCAATAATAATATCTGAATTTTCTTGCCAAACTTGCATTATATGATTTCGATTAACGAAACGTAATTCAGGCTCAGTTTTTTCGTTTTTATGGTGTACTTTAACTACCATTAGAGCTATAAATTCCGTTCGGTGTTGCATCTAGTCACCTGTCCATTCTGCACCGCCCATATATCCGGGATTTCTGCTTGGAGTTGTAGCTCCTCCTAAATTTCCCGTGCCCATTGGCGATGTTGATTGTGCCATTTTTTGAGTTTCAACATTTAGCTTCAGCATCTGCGCAGAATTATCTCGTGCATATTGCATTAATGCCATTTTAATCGATTCTGGTTTTGCAGATGTTGCACCTATTTTTTTAACAATAAAATCTTGAAGTTGTTTGGTATTTTTAAAACGAGCTTCATCAAATATAATATCAAAAATACCACGTGCATACATTAATGCACTCTTATCTACAGATCGAGCATAGTCGGCAGTATATCTACTTAAATTAATACGATTAGTAACAGCATCTGGTATTTGCATCCAATCGGTTTCTGCATATTCATCTGCAAAATCCGGACCCATATCGTCATCTACATCAGATAATAATTCTTCACGTTGTTGTACAGTTAAACCATTCCAAATTTCAGCTTCATTGTATTCTCGGAGAATTCGTCTTGCTCTATGCAATTCTTCTTTGAGAATTTGTACGTGTTTAGGATTTTTAAAATCAAAAATTTTCATGATAAGTTTTCCAATTTATATATTGTTGAATAAATTAAATCTTTAAAAGAATCTAACTGATTGATGATGTTTGTATCGTCTTTAGGAAATTTTGTATATACTCGTTCAATGAATGTAGCTAACGCTTTAAAATATTTAAGTGCACCATCTTGAGTATATTCATCAAATCGTTCAGCAGGTTCATATCCCATAACAATTCCATGTTTTCCTTGATATGTTTCAACAAGTGTATCAACCATATCAGGTATTGCATCATAATATGCATTTAGTGCCATATGTGCAGCAAATGAACCAGGACCGGTAGTTTGCCAATGAAATATATGAGCTTGGTCTCGTGATGCCATTAATGTAGAAATTAATTTTTCAAACATTATGCGTTCCTTTTATAATAAATATATGAATTAAACATTTGGATCTGGTTCTGGAAATGTGCGATAAATTGGTTCGGGATTAATTGTTTGTCCACTTTTTAGTATCCCCAATGGCCCATCATGACTACCCCATACATCCAAGTCAGCAGATGATGCTATAGATTCTGGCGATTCATCATTTTTTAATCTGCTAACCAAATCGTTGTATCGTCCATTTTTCAATGTTTTAATTGTTGCTGCAATACCATCATCTTCATTTCTATAATGTTGTACTCCAGCTGAATTATATTTTATTGAATCATTATAAGGTTGTGTAGTATTAAATGGATTAAATGCTACATTTCCTGCTTCAAAATCTCTCCATGCAAAGAAAAATGTCAATGTATTAGCTGTAACGGGAGCATCAATTCCTTCTAAAATTGCTTCATACATTTTCATGTCTTCATCACTAGGTTTACGTACATTTGAAAAATTTAATTCTTGTTTTTCTGGTTCAACATCAACTTGTTCTATTTCATCAACTGCATCTCGTATCATGCTCATTGTTTCTTCATCAACGACATCATTTGCATCTAAACCATTTTCTCGTTTAAATTTATTTACGGCTTGCAAAGTGCTATAACCAAATTGTTTTGACATTAGTTCCGAAAATCTAATTTTATATCCCAACGTTGTTAGTAACGTTTGCAATTCATCAACATCATCTCCGCGATCTTTATATTGCATTAATACATCATCCGCAGACTCTTCAGCATCATCTTCTTCGGAATCGGTTTCGGTATCTTGACCAACATCTAACTTATTGATAATGTCAAGCATTTCTTGATACAGTATACTATGTGCTTCTCGATTTAAAAACACGCCATTTTCTTCAAAATATACATCATCAGTCATCATTCCGGTATCTAAAACATAATCTGCATGATCTTGAATCCATCGATCTAATTTTCTATCATCTGCCAATGTAAAATGAATTTCATCTTTAAATTTATCATCAACAAACTGCAAACTAGGAAATGTAGCTATACAAATTTGAACATTAATACCATGACAATAACTAATCATGATATCATAATTAGCTTTGATTAAATCCACGTCAGATTTTGCAGAATCTTCATAAATTCCACGACACATTACAACTACTAAATCATAATATGGCGATGCATATAAATTTACAAGATCTCGTAAATCTGCAGAAGATCCTTTGTCTGCCGTACGGATTTCTCCTGTACATTTTCTTGTAGAAAACAATTTACGTGCAAAACTTCTTCTGCGATCTAATGCACGATCCGTAACAAATAATATGTTCGGAATAGTTTTCTTATCTTCAAGTAATAATTTTAAACGTATCATATATTAGTAAAAATTTAATTTTCCAGTACCTTCGCCGCCATCGGCCGGCACCAACTTAAAAATATCGGTACCGTCGGTAACATAATCTTCTAAAGATTGATTAGGATATTCGACATACAATTTTTTAATTCCATCAACATACATACATAAAGCATCCATAACGGTATTGACATTTTGTGTTAATGCCTTTTCTGCTTTTGCAGCATCTTCCAATGTTCCGAAGTCTAAATTTTCTACCGCAGAAGCCAGTGCTGTTTGAGCTGATTTACAAGCTGTACTTAAAGCGTCAATTGATGATAAAAAATCAGTTTCGTCTTCTGATAAATTTTTGCGGTGTTGTGCTTCGACTTCAGCCAATGTAGGTAATCCTTTACCAGGCTTACGTTCCCAAGCATATCCTTCAAGCAATGGTTTTAATTTCATTGTTATCCTTTAATAATTTCATATATGCAATATATACCAGCAACAATCATTGCAATGCTACCCTGAATAAATGCAATTATACCGTTCATATTAATAAATATCATTGCGTTGTTTTTACAGTAAAAAAGTGCGCCCAAAGACGCACTCTTAAACATTTGCCTTGAAATGTTTCGCCTAAGGTAGCAGGCATCTATTTGCGAAATGCTTCGCGAAGTATATATTCATGTCCATGCAGATTGCCATTCACCCGTTTCCAAAAAGATTCAGTCATTGCATCTTTAGGTTTATTGTATGCAGCATCATATGGTTCAACGCCTGTTTCTGAAACATGAATTGAATGTGTTTCATCATCACCATATTCATTGACATCTTCTGGCTCATACCATTTACCATCACCATCCGAATCTTGCCATCTAGGTTTATCTTCTTCATTCATATCACGTGCTGCAGATTTCATTGGTTCTTTCGTATCGCCATCTTTATCTAGATCTAGAAAATCAGGCTTAACAGCCTTAGCAGCTTCATTGCGTAGGTATTCGGCTTGTACTTCAGCCAATGTAGGTAAAGGTTTACCTGGTTTTCGTTCCCAAGCATATCCTTCTAACAATATATCTTTAAGCTTTTTCATAGTTATCTTTTTCTAATAAATATCGGTTGCTGCATAAAAGAAACAAACCAAACTATAACGTGTTCCGGACTGCACCGGTAAAACTCGATGCACAACATCCGATGTAGAAAAAACAGCTAAATCAATTTCTGGTTTAACATGTTTAACACGCACTTCAGTATCATAATCCAAATATTCAAATTCTCCGCCCGTAAACGCATCATTTAAATATAGCACCATGGTCAAATCACTAGTATCTTGATGATAATGATCATCTCGATTTGTTTCGCACGTAACTTTATTGATCCACATATCGCGCAATTCATATGCATATCCAACACGTTCTGCAACATAGCGAATTGCATTAACAGCAAACACAGGATATTGACTTGCAGCAATGCAATGCCGCTCATAAAAATTCTTGCGTGTCAAATCCGGCGTTTCCGTAACAACAAAATCATCAAGCAATTGATGCACAGCAACATGTTCCGCAGCATCAAATAAATTTAATTTTTTTTCAATCCAAATCATATTAGTACGTTAGTACGCCCGTTTAATTCATTATAGCGTCCTTTCAGGACTCCTTTCGTGTAGCTATGCCGCTGCGCACCAACCAAAGACCCGAAGGTCGATCCAAGACGCGATATCCCGCAGTGGCAATACGAGATGCATTGGACGCTAACAAGGCACGATATATGCGTGTTTTTTGTTGCTCTTTCGCCCCGCTGCTAGTGTCAGATCCCGTTATGTCGATGCTTGCAGGTTGCCATTGTGTTGCAAAATCTATGAGGGCTTCCAACGCGGTGCTCATGAGACGCAGGTAATTGACTTGCCCGGCCGCTGCGCTTTTGGCGTGAGCCACAGTATGGCCTTCACCGTCTTGGGTAGGCGTCAGGATAGCAAATGCCCATTGTTGTGCACCTTGATCCACCATTGCTAGTGTGATGCGTACACCATCTGCTTGGAATTGGGTTTCTCGGTGTCCTTCGTCGGCGCGCTTCCATGCAAATTGTGTGGCATAAGGTGTCACCCCGCCTAAAGTTATTTCCGCAAGCAGTGTGCGTAATTGTATCATACTAATAAATATTGGTTTCCGTAACTTTACGATGTAAAGCTCCTGGAAACGACGTGGCCTCGACTTTGTACATACGATTTAAATGTTCTAAGAAGTACATCTCAGTATATATGCTAGGTTGTGCCTAGAGAGGATTGTATGACACCGTCATATTCAATAAAGAGCACCTATATAGCAAAAAATCTCCCCGTGCGAGAAAAACATATATAACCATCCTCATCTAGATGGGGGTGCCCTACCCCTTTAACGAAACCCTCCCCCCACCCCCACCTAACAGC
>Ga0194115_10001594_pt1 | contig 28657 bp, 23 predicted proteins | sample TA2MahsurfametaG_3_FD_148656 | JGI IMG/M metagenome (GOLD analysis project Ga0194115, IMG submission 148656) | Freshwater microbial communities from Lake Tanganyika, Tanzania - TA2015002 Mahale S4 surface | ecosystem: Environmental > Aquatic > Freshwater > Lake | place: Tanzania: Lake... | reverse complement strand
CAAGAGGCGAACCGCTTCCAGCAAACGCAGGGTCCCGATACCGTCCGCGTTGGCGGTGTATTCCGGCATATCAAAGCTGACCTTGACATGGCTCATCGCCGCCAAATTGTAAATCTCGTCCGGTTGAATTTCCTGCACCAAACGAATCAGGTTGGTGCTGTCCGTCAGGTCCCCGTAATGCAAACGGAAACCGAGGCCTTCCGCAGGATGATCTGCGAACATTTCATGGCGGTCATGATAGAGGTGGTCAATACGTTCGGTGTTAATGAGCGAGGAACGGCGCTTGATGCCGTGGACCTCGTAACCCTTAGCCAGCAGGTATTCGGCCAGGTAGGAACCGTCTTGACCGGTGATACCGGTAATCAGGGCTTTGCGGGGGGACATAGGTGTTCGGGGGGGTTAAGTGAAATTGTTCAAAGAAAACTAAAGGAAGGCTGCCGACGAATTGTCGTTGGTCTTGGTCACCTTCGGTTCTCGGCGCTCCTTGTCCAGGTGACTGAACCGTGAATTGTTGGAGATGAATTCCGGGATATGCCTTTTGAGGGTGGAGACCAAGCGGTAATCATCCCCGGACAGAAGGGCGTCTCGGAGTTCCGCCAAGGCATCGTTGGCCTGGTCGTAGGAAGAAGCCCGAACCTTGGCCACTAGGATTTTGGGATGATGGGTGGGCAGGGTGTTTTCTTCGCCTGCCAGCAATTCCTCGTAGAGCTTCTCGCCGGGTCGAAGACCGGTGTACTTGATAGCAATGTCTTTGCCAGGTTGCAGGCCCGATAAGCGGATCATTTGATGGGCCAAATCCGCAATTTTGACCGGGTCCCCCATATCAAAGACATAAATTTCCCCACCTTGCCCCATAGTGGCAGCCTCCAAAACCAATTGGCAGGCCTCGGGGATGGTCATGAAATAGCGGGTGATTTCGGGGTGGGTGACCGTAATCGGGCCCCCGGCCTCCATTTGCCGCTTGAAGAGAGGAATGACCGAGCCGTTGGATCCTAATACATTTCCAAATCGGGTGGTTACCACCTCCATGGGGCGTTCGAAACCCGGGGCATCGGCCATGGCCTGGGCAATGATTTCAGCCATGCGCTTGGAGGCCCCCATCACGTTGGTGGGGTTCACGGCTTTGTCGGTGCTCACCATGACAAATTTGGAGACAACAAATTCCCGGGCCAAATGCAGAAGGGAGGAGGTTCCTAACACATTGACGCGCACTGCTTCCATGGGGTTTTCTTCCATCAGCGGCACATGCTTGTAGGCCGCGGCATGGTAAATCATTTGGGGGCGGTGACGACGAAGAATATGCCGCATGCGTTTGGTGTCGGTAATGTCCGCCACATAATAATGCAGCGAACCTTGGCCCGCTTTCATGCTGCGTTGTGCCAGGTTCAATTGCAAATCGTACAAAGGGGTTTCGGCCTGGTCCACCAAGATGAGTTGGGCCGGGTCGTAGTGCATCAATTGTTGAACCAATTCGGAACCGATGGAACCGGCAGCCCCGGTGACCAGCACCACCTTTTCGCGAACCAATCGGCTGACTTCGGGATTGCTTAGGTTGATGGGATCGCGCTGCAACAGTTCTTCAATGGCGACCGGAGCGATTTGTCGGATTGACAATTCCCCGTTGATCCATTGTTGCAGGGGCGGGACCACCTTGACTTGAATGTTACGACTCATGCAGAGGTTCACAATTATTTTCTTGCGGCGAGGTTCGATGTTCTGAATGGACACAATAAGCTCTTGGATACCGTGGTCATCCAAGAAATCGGTGTTCAGAATGGAGCCGTGGTAGATTGGAATCCCCTCGATGCTTTTGTTCTGCATGCGGTCATCGTCGTCCAAGAAGGCCATAATTCGGTTTTGAACACGGTTATCCCTGGCGAGGACATGGAGGGTCATGCGCCCGGAGGAGCCCGCCCCGTAAATCAAGACTTTACGCAGCGGCCTGTCTTTGTTGTTGAAGCGGTTGAAGAGACCCTTGAACACAAAACGACTCCAGATCATCGCGAAGGAGAGCAGGAGAAAATGCGTCAAAATGAGCGAAGCCGACAGGTTAAAAGGTGAGACCACATTCCCACTCCGCAACTGCGTCACCATGTGCATCGCCAACAGAATGCTGGCGGCCACGGTGTTCGCCCAGAGAATACGGGAGGCGTCGGCAATGGAGGTGTGGCGTATGATCCCCACGAAGGAGCGAAACATCAGGAAGGAGATGCCGTATAACAACAAGACCACTGCCGACCTTTCCATGAGGCGAAAGAAATCCCATTCCGGTTCGAATTTGAAATCTCCTAACAAAAGCACCGATACCCAGAAACTCAGGCCCACCAAGGCCATGTCGATGGCGAACACCGTCCAACGGGAAATCACATGACGGGAATACCAGTCCAGAATTCTTCGGCTAATTTTCATAGTTATTCTTGGATTAAATGAATTAAATCACCCACGCTGTTTAGGCACCGAAATTCCTCGGCACTCCTTAAGGTAGGGGTTTCGGATAATCGCGCAAAGATGACCAAGCGGGCCATGGAATCCCAATAGACCAGGTTCTTTAGCGCGTAATCGGTGGAATATCTTGACAAATCCTCTTGGAGGACCTCGTTCAGGAAGGCCAACCAGTCATGACGGTTCATGGGGTTCTGCATCAACGAGTTTGGGGTAAAGCCGGCACGCCCATCCACAGGGTACCGGGAGCGCTATGGTTGGCATGGGACATCAGGCAAGCATGGGGGCCCAAATGCTGGCGGTTTCCGAGTTTCTTGGCTTGGAGGATGGAGGAATGCAGGGCCAAGAGGTTCGCGTCCCCCACCTCCACCTCCCCGGCCAAGGCCACCTGCGGCATAAAGGCATTGAAGGAACCGATGCGGACCCCGTGACCCACCGTGACCCCGTGGTTGAAACTGTTGAAATTCCCCATTCCAATGTCCGTGGTAAACCAACACCCGCCCTGGATCACATTGCCGTGACCCATGCGCAGTTCTTCGGACTCCACCTGAACCGTACGGTGAATGATGTTCGGAAATTCAAAGCGTTCGATGTTACAGTCCAAGGTCTTCAAAATGGCTTCTTTGATCTCCGGCAAGAAGGTTCCCATCAAGAGGGCCGTGCCGGCTGGCAAATCCGCTGCGGCGCTGATGTGGCCTCGGTATGTTGCGGAGGAGGCTTCGGGATGTGGTGGGCTGTCGTCAAAATACCCGGCGTAGCGGTATTCCTCCGAAGCGTACGAATGGCGCAGAAGCTGAATCAGCTCGGGGCCAAAACCCCCCATCCCCAGGATATAGATTGCTTTCAAAACAACGATTGAATGATGCGGACCACCCGCTCCAAGTCCCCTTGGGTCAAGTTGGAACCGGAAGGCAAACACAGCCCTTGCTCAAAGAGTTCCTCGGCAACCCCAGCCCCATAAAATGGAGCCTCCGCAAAGACCGGCTGCAGGTGCATCGGCTTCCACAAGGGCCTGGATTCTATGTTATCGCGCTCCAGGGCCAGGCGAAGATCCTCCCGGGTGATTCCCCCGCTGAGGGCCGGATCCAGGGTGATGGTCGTCAGCCATCGGTTGGAGTACGAATCCGAAGCTTCCTCTTGCCAACCAATCCCGGGCAGGGATCCCAATCGTTCGCGGTAAAAGGCATAATGGGCCCGACGAGCCTGGACTCTGGCGTCCAAGACCTCCATCTGGCCTCGACCAATTCCTGCTAAGACATTGCTCATTCGGTAATTGTACCCGATCTGGGAATGCTGGTAATGCGGAGCGGCATCCCGGGCTTGGGTCGCCAGAAAGCGTGCTTGGCGTATCCAATCTTCGTGGTTGGACAGAAGAGCTCCGCCACCGGAGGTGGTGATGATTTTGTTCCCGTTGAAACTTAGGATGCTAAGGTCCGCCAAGGAACCGCAGGCTTGGTTTCTGTACCGTGAACCCAAAGCCGAAGCCGCGTCTTCGATGAGGGGAATCTTGTAGTGCTGGCAAGTCTGTTGAATGCGATTCATCTGCGCGGGCATTCCGTACAGATGCACGGCAATCACCGCTGCCGGCTTGGAACCCCTGAGCGCCATGCGGTCCTCGATGGCCGCTTGCAGAGTCTCGGGGTCCAGGTTCCAGGTTTGCCTTTCGGAATCCACAAAAACGGGAGCCGCCCCTTGGTAAACGATGGGATTGGCCGAAGCCGAGAAGGTCATGCTTTGGCAGAGAACCTCATCGCCGGCCTTGACCCCCACGAGGATTAGGGCTAAGTGCAGGGCCGCCGTTCCGCTGCTCAGTGCAGCCGCATGGTCCACCCCGCAACAGGTGGCCAAATCTTTCTCGAAACCGTCCACATGCGGGCCCAGGGGAGCAATCCAATTGGTCGCAAAGGCTTCCTGCACGTAGCGCAGTTCGTTATCGCCCATGTGGGGGGAGGAGAGCCAGATTTTGGGATTCAAGATTTTGTTTTTGAAACGAGAGAATTTTGATAATACAAGGCCGGGATGAGGAGCATCAACAAAACCGGGTTCATGACCAGGCGGTGCAGGTAACTCAAGGCGATATGCTGGGAGGGCGGCAAAAGCCAAAGTCCCAAGTAATACAGCGGCAACAAGATGCCCAAACCGAACCACATGATCCACCAACCCAATCGCACATACGAGGGTTTGGCAAACAAAGCGTAGATAATCCCCAACGCCGCCATGTCGTTGACCAAATAGCGAAGCACCTTGTTGAGAATGGCCGAGGAGGAGAGCGCTGGATCCGTCGCGGCCACGGCTTGGGCGCTCGTCAGGAGTTTGATCCATGAAAGGTCCCGGTAATGGTACGAAACCACCAGAATTCCTCCCATGGCCAAGAATAGTATACCTCTACTGAGCATTTTCATTCTCTGGTTTAATTATGCCAAGACGCGTCCAGAGAATCCATAACACGAGAACCAAGAGGTAGATGGAACCCGTGAATAGATTTTTCTGCACCGAATACCAAGAGCCGTCGCTATGATGAATGATCAAGGCCAAAACCGCCACCCGAATAACATTGAATGCATGTATGGCCACTAGCCCCCAGGCTACAAAGATGCCTTTGCGTTTGGACCATGGGCCAAAGGCCAACACAAAGGCCAGAAACAAAATCATCACCGAAAGGCCGTTGCAGCCCTCGATGACTTTGACTTTGGCGATGCCATCGATCAATACCCGTTCTTCCTGATAACCGGGGCTGTGCTCCGAAAGGGCCGTATAACCTACTGCCCTTAGAGCCAAAGCGGCATGCTCCCCCAGGATGCGGGACATGGGATCCACCTGGGCCCCGCTGCCTTGGAGATAACCTTGGTACGCCAGGCTCATCCCCGCATACACCGCCAAGAAGATCAGCAAGAAGCGCAACGCCGGTCGGAACTCCTCCAGCCATGCAGGAAGGAGGCGTGCAAACAAATCTTTCATTGGGGGATGGAACTTTTGAGGCGGGTGTTCATGGGGCTGTTTTGATGAAACCTGTAACGAACCGGACGATACGGAGCCTCCAGCAAGGCCGACAAACGCTGTCGAGTGCTTTGCTCCCAGGCAAGGGAATCTACTTCGCTGTGCAACCAAAGATCCGCCTCCAGAACCTTGCCCATCATGGGATGGTCCGGGGTGGATACCGAGGCCTGCAGAACCGATGAATCATCGCGGAGGGCATTCAAAGTTATCAAAGGATCCACCAACACCCCCCCCACCTTGATGCGGTCTTGGTGACGACCCAGGTAACGAAGGGAATCATCTGGCAAGGCTTCGGCCCGGTCCCCTGTGGCGATCCACGCCCCGTTGGGGGCTTGGACCCAAAGTTCTTGTCCCTTCAATTTCCAAGGGAACAAGGGCTTCCATACCCCCGGTTGCTGGCCCGAGGCCATGGGGAGGATGCCCGCTTCGGTGCTCCCGTAGGTTTCTTTCCAACGGACTTGGGGTTGCAGGGCCGCGATTTGGTCGCGCAGGGCGGGGGCCATGGCCTCTGCACCGTAGGTAATCAAGCGCAGATGGGGCCACACTCGATCAAAGAAGCCGGCCTGCCATAAGCCAAAGAGATGGGCAGGGGTGGTGGGTAGGGTCTGGATGCGATGCTGCACCATGGCTGTCCCAAGATCATCGGTATGCTGAGGCTCGACCCGAACCAGATGAATTCCTCGGCTCAAGGCATAGAACAAGGTATGCAATCCCCCGATATGGTCCGGAGCCATAAGCCATGCCATGGCACCGCTGTGCCTGGCCCGACGCAGAGGGTATTGCTTCCACCAATCGGACCATTGGTGCGTCACCCAACGTGCTTGTCCGGTGGAACCGCTGGTGCTCAGGTAGAGGGCTCCTTCACTTATTTCTTCCGCTGGACCATGCCCGATCCGGAGGGATTGACCGTAGGCAGCCGATCGTAACAACGAAAGCGCATAATCCTTGATGGGTTGATCCCCGTGGTGCAGGGTGTCCGCATGCGGAGATGTGTTATCCTCCAATGCCCTCGCCAAATCCACATACGACAGGGTTCCTTCTGTTGTACTCAACCATGGAGCCTGACCCAGGGCCCTGGTATGGGCGATCAATGATTCAACGACAGGCACGGGAATAGGCGATGGCACCGGTGCGATGGTCTTGGTACCAGGATTGAATTTGGAGGTAAAGTTCTTCGGGGGTCGTGAGGGTGGATGGATCCATGCGATCCAGGACCTCTTGTTGGGCGTTGGCAGGCACTGTTCGCCACAGGGCGGTATCCACAGGGCCGGGGGCCAAGCAATTGACCGCGATGCCCAAGGGGGCAAGTTCCTTGGCTGCTTGCAGGGTTAGCTGTTCGGTCGCGGCTTTCATAACGGCATACGGTGTTTCGCCGGCCAAGACCAGAGGAACCGCCACGGTGCTAAACAGTACGATCATGGGGCGGGGGCTGGCTGGTAGGTTCTCGGCCTGGATTGATTCGGTGGGTCCAGACAACCGAGGCATCAACCTCGGAAAATCACGGACCAATCGGCAGGCGGCCCGGAGGTTCAATTGCCATTGCTGTTCCCATGCCGTGTCGCTGAGGAGCAGCATGGGTTGGATGGCAGCCTGTCCGGCGGCATGAATCAGGAGATGCCACGGAGCCTGGGACCTCAGTTCCTTCAGGGCTTGTTGGTAGGATGGATCATCGCAGAGGTCCACAGCCACGGCTTGGACCCCGGCGGGGGCTGTTCCCCTGCGGGACCAGCCCGTCACCTCCCAACCGTCCTGGACCAACCTGGAGGCGATGGCCGCACCGATGCCGGAGGAGGATCCGGTAACCAGGGCGCGTCGTGGAATTGTGGAATCGGGGAGGGTCAAGATGCGGGGGTTTCATTCAACCTGGCCTGTAGGTAGGTGGCCATGGCGGTTAAGGTGCGGAAAGGAGAGCGAGCAGAGGCCAGTCCTTGGTGATCGGCCAGAACCAAGCTTCGTTGGTAATCGCGGAAGAGGGCGTCTTCGATATGCATGATGAAGTCCACCAAGGCAAAGGAGTCCAAGCCTCCTTGACCGTAGAGCGTTTGTCCCAAGCTGGGGTCCTCGGACATACCGCGCAGTTGGCGGTAGGTTCTATACTCCTGTTCCAGCCAAGGGTAGCAATCGACCATCGGGATGCAATTCGTGTACAGGATGAATGCGGGTTTGGGAAAGATCCGCAAGGTGAAAACCCCATTGGAATCCGGAACCAAAACCGACCAGCATGGCGCGCTCCAGTTCGGGATGCACCTCGCCGGGAAAACAATGGGACAAGAGAATTCCCAAACTGGCTGAACCGGTATTGCCGTAGCCGTCCAATGCCGAAGGGACTCGCATGGGGTCCAAGCCCAGGGCCCGTTGCATGTACTGGAGCACGGTGCCCCCTGCTTGATGAAAGAGCCAGGTGCTGATGGTGTCCTTGGTCAGGTTCTGTTCGGTCATGAAGGCTTTCAAATGCGGTACCACTTCCCTGACGGCAAATTCAAAGACGGCCAAACCGTCCATCCGCAAACAGCCTGTATGATCGGTGGCCAGGGATTTGGCCAGGTCGGGAAGGGTCCCCAATCCAAATGCCCCCTGCAAGCTTGTTGAATCCAAATCTTGGTGCAACCACCAGAGGGTGGCGCCGTCCCCAAACAGAGTCCTGGTGCTGCGGTCGGTGGGGTCCGTGAGCCGGCTATGGGTTTCGGCGGCGACCAAGAGGACACGTCGGCAACCGGGTTCTCTCAGAAGCATCTGGGCCTGGTACAAGCCCCACACCAATCCTGCACAGCCGTGGGATAGATCCCAGCATTGAATGTTACGATTCCATCCCATAGCCCCTGCCAAGAGGGCTGCATTGCCCGGTACACGATGCGCTGGCGTTTGGGTCACAAAAATCACCGCATCCGGAACTTCTTCATTCTTGCTGAGGCCTTGTTGCAAAGCCACCGCAGCCAAATCCAAGGTGGAATAAGGAGAGCTTCGAAGCGAGGTTAAGCCGGTATGCTTCTCGGTTTGGTCGCTCTCCTTCAGTAAGCCGTCAGTAAGCCAATCAATTTGGCTTTGACTAGTGGATGGGACAACGGAAAATACTACGTCTATAATCAAGAGTTATCCTTAGATTTTTGAGCTAATCATTAAGGTTTTGATTATTAGAGAACCCCACAAATGGGTTTTGAATAATTTCATTTTTTGAGTTAAAATGTTCAAATTTAAAAAGATATGTAATAGTCATTAAAAATATTTTTAAGTCCACTAAAAAAGAAATATTTGTCACGTACCAAGCATCTAACTCAAATTTTTTATCCCAACTAAGAGATTTCCTGCCATTTATTTGTGCCCACCCGGTAAGACCTGGCCTAACATTATGCCTAATTCTGTGCTCTACTTTATAAAGTGGTAAATATTCGACCAATAAAGGCCTAGGCCCAATTAAACTCATGTCACCTTTGATTACGTTCAACAATTGGGGCAACTCATCAAGTGAGGTGTTTCTTAAAAACTGACCAAGTTTTGTTGCAAGATTAATACTCGTAGGTAAACTACTTGGCATATCGTGAGAATCGGCCATAGTCTTGAACTTATATAACTCAAAAATTACCTCATTCTTACCAGGTCGAAATTGAGTAAAAAAAACTCTATGTGAGCCATGAATTATTACGAGTGTTATTGCGATTACTACAATTGGTATAAAAAATAAAAACAAGAGGCCTATGGCTCCAAATAGGTCAATAATCCGTTTAAAGATATTAATATACAACAGCCTCATTAAAAAACAAACTGTTCCGCTAAAGAGTAATGGTGAAATTTAGCAGCTGCCAGTGAACGCTCTGATAATAACTTTTGTTTCTCTTTGGAGTCCATCAAATTCAGGATAAATCGTTTCATATCAGCTAAACAATTTGCGCTCGTATAGTAACCATTCTGATATAAATTAATTAAACGATCTAATTCGGTATTTGGTTCTCCAATTCCAAGTATGGGTGAACCAACCGAAATATGATTAAAAAATTTACTTGGGACACTCTGAAAATTCACCTTCGAACTCAGGGATACAATAGCTAAATTGGCAGCACAAAGTGAATAAAATAAACTTTCCTCAGGTTGCCAAGGAATAAATTCTATATTCAATATACGCTGTGCCTTGACCCTTTTAACTAATTTACTTTTCTCTGAACCTTCACCAATTATAAGAAATTGAGTATTTTTTTCCGACATCAGGGTTTGCGCTAGATCTACAATAGAATTTAAACCTTGACTTACTCCTAAATTTCCTGAATAGATAATTGTAAATTTATTACCTAAATTATATTTTTTTAAAAATGGGTTTTGGTCTTTTTCCAGAGGAACATTTAGGGTAAATGCTGACCAAAGCGTAATGACTTTTATTTTATTGGCTTCAACGTATTGCTTAATTATATTTTTACTGCCTGGACTTAATACAAATAAATGCACTGATTTTTTAAAAATAATTTTATTTAAAACAGACCAAAATTTAAAAATTATTGATTTTTCACTTAAACCAACTACTGAAAATATGTCTGGATAAACATCAAAAATAACTATGCTAAAACTGTTATTGAAAAATAAAGAATTCAAATATGCGTAAGGCGGGTTAGTAAAATATAAAATTTTATGTTTCCTATATTTAGAATTTATTTGTACGAATAAATGTAATGAAAAGAGTGCCCCACTAAATAATCGAAAAAATCCATTTGACCTACTGTATCCGAAGGATTTATGTATTTTTATTCCATTAAACAAGTTTCTTTCTGGATTATCAAATGGCCCACTAAACAAAACAACCTCCTTGTATTGCTTAGTAAAGGAATTAGCAATATCAATTGTCAAATAGCCTGTAGATTGATTGACTATTAGAATTTTCGAGGTCAACTATATTGTTTTTAAGTTTCAGTTTAACTCGATATCCTTTGTTAATTCTTACCAAAGGTTAAAGTAGAGATAAAATAACAAATTATTTTATAAACCAATTAGTTTTCTGTTTTAGGCAACTAACATACGAATATTTTCCACTACATAGGACAAATCCTTGTCGCTCATGAAAGGAAAAAGTGGAAGTGACACAGTCCCTTGCCAAGTGCGTTCAGCATTAGGGTAATTTTCGGGTAATAAACCGTACCTTTTCCTATAATAGGACAATTGATGAATGGGCTTATAATGAACCGACGTTCCAATTCCAAGCATTGCCATTTGATCAATAAACTCATTCCTTGTGAGCTTGGCATTAGGTTTTAAAATTATAGGGAACAAATGCCAAGCGTGATCATTCAAGGAGCCATGACAAATGGGCAATTCAATAGAATCAATATCTGCTAACTTTTTGAAATAGAATTCAGCTGCCCTTTGACGTTCAGCACGTAGCTGTTCTGCTATCTCTAACTGGCCCAAACCAATAGCAGCAGCTAAATCAGGCATGTTGTATTTATACCCTGCATCAATTACATCATATTCCCAAGATGGCTTTTTAGAAGTAAATCTATCCCAAATATCACGATTGATCCCATGCAGTCGCATGGTTTTAACACGTTTGTAGATTTCATCATCATCGGTTACCAACATCCCACCCTCACCTGTAGTAATGGTTTTATTTGCATAAAAGCTGAAACAAGTAACCTCGCCAAAATTTCCGATGAACTTTTCATTGTACTTCGTTGGAAAGGCGTGTGCCGCATCTTCCATAACTTTGACACCACGATCCTTGCAGATGCGAACAATTTCTTCGATGTGGGCTGACTGCCCTGCATAATGCACAACAATCACCAGTTTTGTATCGGTGTGATCTGCCAATGCAGACTCTATAATAGCCGGAGTCAATAAGTTGGTACGATATTCAACATCCAACGGAATAATTTCAGCCCCCATGTACCGCACAACTTCTGCCGTTGCCGTAAAGGTCATACACGGTATTAAAACCTTATCACCAGGTTTAATGCCTAATGCATCTATTCCTAAATGTAATGCCGCTGTACATGAGTTAACGGCACACGCAAATTTTACACCCAAATATTCAGCAAATTTTTTTTCAAACTCCAGTGTTTTTCCGGCGGTGGTCAGCCATCCACTTTTAAGTACTTCCTCTAAGTATTTTCTTTCAAGATCCCCTATAGAGACCTTAGAAAAAGGAACCTGATGTTTAATGTTCATTATAGCGCTTTAATCGTTTTTAAAATAATCGTTATATCCCCCAAAAAAGACCTTGATTGTACATAGTCGATGTACAAATCGAGTTTTCGAGGCAAAATAACCTCTTTATAAGTTTTCAAAGGATCTTGAGATTCCGCTAGTATAAGCTCTTCATTCCGAAATTCGATAGAAGCATTATCAGTAATGCCAGGCTTAACGCTATGTACGATTTTCCATTTTTCAGGATACACCGAAGTCCATTGCTTAACTTCAGGACGAGGTCCTACAAAAGACATATCTCCCAGTAGTACATTGAAAAGTTGTGGCAATTCATCGATTTTGTGTTTACGCAAAAAAACGCCTACTGGTGTGATTCTAGAAGTATCGCCTGCATCAAAGCTCCCTCTTTCCTTTCCGCTTGCCAAGTTCATCGTCCTGAACTTTATAAGATTGAATAGCTTCCCGTTTTTTCCAACACGCTGCTGAATAAAAAAAATAGTCCCAGGCATAGTTGTCTTTATCATCAAAGCAATACCTAAAAATGGAAGTAATAGAATCATTAAACCTAATAAGGATACTATTCTATCAAAGATTATTTTCAATTGTAAGACGAATTTTGGAGATACACCTTAAACATATACGAAGCAGAGATATGAATCAGAGTGCTTTTATCATCTTAAACATTCGGCGTTTAGGGTATGTGATAAAGTTGTAAAAGACAGAATAACCACACTTTTGATAAAAATTCACTACAGCTTCATTGTTCTCATAATCTGTTGTCAAGGCCAATTTTTTTCCTCCCCGTCTCTTAACTTCCACCTCGAAATTTTCCAGGAGCCTCTTACCAATACCATTTCCTTTATACTCTGGAAGCACGGCAATCGACAACAATTCAGCATAATCATTGTCGTCATTGTGATTCGCATTTTTTTCCAAGTTCATCGCTAAACGGTAAAAAACGCTAGGCTTTCCTAAAGCAGACTTTACGACGGCCAGCAAAAACGACAACCTGTTGCTGTTGAAAAGATTGCGGTGAAAATTCGATGATTCAATAGAGCCCGAAGCAAAGCCAATTATATTCTCAAATTCATCAACCGCACAAACAGCAATTGCCTTTTCTGATCTTAGCACGGCTTTGTAATACGTCGACAGAAAATCTTTTCCTAATGAGGTGAGGAAATACCCTGGAAATGCCCTTGCATGCACAACAGTCATTTGTGAATAATCAGTCTCGTTTGCCGGGTGTATTCTCATCTTTCAACTAACTCTTCAATAATACGGACCAACTTAGGCAAATTATTTTTTTTGCTGAAATGCTGTAACGCATAGTCCCTTCCTTTCAAACCCATACTCCCTCTTTCTTCCTCTGTCAAATTCAGTGCCTTCTGCATAATATCTTTCAACGCACCCGCATTATCTGGTTCAACAATCCATCCACAATTTGCATTTCTAATGGCTTCAGCCGTATCACTATAGTAATCAACCGAGGAAATAATCGGTTTAGCAGAAAACATATATGCGGGCAGCTTTGAAGGTATTGAACTGGAAGCAGCACCCTTCTTAATGGGTAAAAGTAATACGTCAGCCACGGCCTGTGTTTGAGGGACATTCCCATCAGGTACAGAAATAAACACGATATTTTTTAAATTATTTTTTATTGTCTTTTCTAATAAATCGTTCTTCATAGAACCTGAACCAGCTATTATGAGCCTGCAATTATCTGCTTTTAAAGACGCAAACGCATCAATTAGCAAATCACAACCCGCAACAGGACCAATATTTCCTAAATACATAAATGTGAATGTCCTCAAGGCTTCGGGAACTTCGGGAATCTCATTAAAATTCAAAAACTCAGTTTCATCTTGCCAATTACTCAAAACTTCCAGTGAGGATGGCTTCAGTTTTCGAGTGCTTGATAAATAATCCTTCATCTTATCAGAAATCGCAACAACTTTCGTCGAATTTCTCAAAAGCCACGAATCTAAAGGCCGAAGTAAATAACTCACAAGATGTCCTATCAAACCCAATTTAGAAACTAAGGATTCAGGATAAATATCTTGTACATGCAGAATAACAGGCAAATTATACTTTTTTGCTGACCATACAGTCAATACCTGGGCTAATAATGGCCAAGTATTAACATAAACAACTTTTATTTCATCATGGTTATCTGAAATGAAGGCTGCGGTTGACTTGCCAAAACTGTAACTTTCTCGCAAACGCCCGAAAAGATGAGATTTGGGATATATGTAGGAAGCTAAAGTAATAAGCTGAAAAGGATATACTTCTAAAACTCCAGAGCCAATCACAAAACCAAAGGGGCGACTTGGTAATGGTCTGACAACTGTAACATCATGCTTCTCGGCCAAAGCTACAGCTAATTCTTTCGAGAGTTTTGCCGATACAATTGGCTCAGGTGCAAAAACCGCTGAAACAATCAAACAACCCGTTTTAGCATTAGGCTTAACCATCAACATCTTTTCCGACAAATTTCATTAAAACATTATTTAGCAATTCAGTATCCCGTTTTACTAATTCCAAGAACAAGTATCGTCCCTGAGAATACTGCTCATAATCGAAAGACTCTATATACTTTACTATCTGCTCAGGTATCGCAAATGCTGGATTGATCACACAGCCTAAATTGTGTTTTTTACATAAATCTGCTTGATGCGTACCCTCGCGCACTATCATTGGAATTGCAAGAACTACAGACAAATAAAATCGATTGGTGGTCAAGGTTCTACTATTCAAATCGTAATTAGTAAAATTATTAATAAAATTACTTTTACCTAATAAAATAGCTTCATCTTCTTTCTTATAAAAACCCTTAAATGAAACATTAGCAATTTTGTTATCCGATATATACTTCTTAAGAGGCTCGTAAGCCGCTCCAAAGCCTATAAACTCAAGGGTGAATTGATTACTATTTTTAAAAGCATCAATTATCATTTTGTTTGCTTCATAATCACGCAATGAGCCTATTGTCGTAATTTCTAAAGATTTTGTATTTATTTTTAATTTTTGATCTTTAGAAATACACGAAAAATTTCCACTTGTTAACTCGAATGGATAATTATGAGCAATATAATATTTTGAACTTTTTGGTAGCCATTGCATAAAACCGTAGGATGAAAAAACCGTAGCAGCTGAATGATCAATCAGGTTCTTTAAAAAATACCAAGCAAAGTTCAAAATAACCGAGTAGTCTCTGATATCAAATAAATATTTCCTTCTGTAATACTTCTTCAAATATGGGTAAAGTAAAACTGCGATGGCTATCGTAGAAATAATTATTTTATCATACTTATTTTTATCAAGGCAATCGATCACAAATTTCTTATAACCTAAGTAGGAGTAAAATCGATTAAAATACCCTTTTACCTCATTTTGACTGACATTATATGACAAATTTCCGGACTCATCAATCATTCTCCTATTCCAGCAAATTATTTCATATTGAATTTTGTGCTTATCAAAAAAATCAATATAATAGTTTAAATATGGAGATTTCAATGAATTACCACTTATAATTATTCCTATTTTCACAGTTCTTAATAATTTACATTAATTGTTGCAACTAAGATTATTGTAAAAATCTACTTGCAATGGAGGTGCATTCAAATAATGGGCTAGGAGAAAACTCTTGTCGAGATATTAACTGCCTGTTTATGGCCTCAGTAATAGAATTTTCAGTATTTTCACAGATAATAAATCTATCATATTTCTTCAAATATTCTCTAATCACATTTTTGAAATCTCCATCAAGTACCACTAAAATAGGTTTGTTTGTTGCAGCAAGATGGTATAGTTTGCCTGGTATTTGGCCTCCGTGCAAATTCAAAATAACAATCATCAAATCTGTAGTCTCTTCAAATGTTGAAACATCATTTGAAATAGGATAAATCGAAACATTGTTACACTCATCCAATTTAAGATCTGTTGAGCCTACAATATTTAGATGGACTTTAAGTTTGGAATTCTTAACGGAGTTATATAGTGGTCTAATATTTCTTACTGTCTTTAAATAGAATCCAAAATATCCAATTGTGAAAACATCATTTTTTAATTTTGGATAAATCTTTTCCTTTTCATAAGGAATTGGTAAGAACATCATCTTTTGTGCTGAATCAATAAACTGGGCTGATTGTTCGTCTAAGGTTATTGGAGATACATATATTATTTTATTTGCATTTTTAATCAAGAAATTTTCAAGCCATTTTAAAGCCCATGATGGGTAAATCAATTTCGATGTAATATCGTTTGCTAAAGGATCTCCCCAATATTGAATCCAATTTTTGTATACCAGACCAGTTTTTATTAATCGCCTTACCGCTAAATGAGAGGTTTTTGGATCTGATGATGAAATAATTGTGTCATACTTTTTTTTGGGTAGCAAATCAACACTTAAACTTCTGATTAAAAAAAAAGAAGAATCAAACGGCATGACACGATGATAAAACATTCTAATCAAACTCGAGAATAAACTATTTGACCCCTTCTTCGGTGAACTTATTTTTTTTTTACTATTACCGCTTTTATTTAACCTAATGATTGTGCCATATTGTGATAAATCCAGGGATGAAACTCGGATACTATCATCAAAAGGATAAACTGTCAAAACATCAACATTATGTCCAAGTTTTACAAAACCATTTAACACCGCCCGATTTCTAAAGGACATCGAAAAAGTTGCGTCAATTGGACCCAATGTAACAAATAAAATGTCCATTCTACAGGGGTATTAGTTTATTGAAAGTAAATGTTCAACTATTCTTTCTGCCGTCTTTCCATCCCACAGTTCCGGCGCCATACCTTTTTTCCAATTACCCGAAAAGAGCAATTCCATAGCAGGTCTAACGGCATCTGGATTAGTTCCAAGTAATTCATTGGTCCCGATTGTAATCGTTTCAGGACGCTCAGTATTATCGCGCAAGGTCATACACGGTATACCTAATACTGTTGTCTCCTCCGTTATTCCGCCCGAATCAGTGATTACGGCTTTTGCTCGTTCCACCAAATAGTTAAATTCGAGGTATCCCAGGGGTTCCACCATATGCAAATGGCTGGTATCGAAAGCTGCATCGCTTTCCAATACCTTATTGATGATTTTGGCCGTTCGGGGATGAACAGGAAAGATGACAGGTAGGTTTTGCGTATTCGTCAAAATCTCTTTCAACAATGATTTAAATTTCGATTCCTCATCTACATTTGCCGGCCGGTGCAAAGTCATTACAAAATATCCTTTTTCCTGTAGCTGCAATTTCTGCCAAATGGTAGGTGCTTGAAAATGTGGACGATTTTTCAGCAAGGTGTCGATCATCGTATTTCCTACGAAGAAAATACGATCCATTTCAATACCACTATTTAATAGATTTTTGTTGGCAACTTCTGAGGTGGTAAAAAAATAGTTGGTAATGCTATCAGTTACCATGCGATTGATTTCTTCCGGCATTGTCCAGTCACCCGAACGAATACCTGCTTCTACGTGAGCTACTTTCACATGCATTTTTTGTGCAGTAATAGCACACGCCATGGTAGAGGTCACATCACCTACTACCAAACACAAATCAGACCGCTTGGTTATTAAAAGCTTTTCATAACCAATCATGATAGAGGCTGTTTGTTCTGCTTGACTCCCGCCTCCTGCTCCGAGATTGTGATGTGGTTCTGGTATACCCAGTTGATGGAAAAAATTATCTGACATATTCTTGTCATAATGCTGGCCGGTATGTATCAAGCGGTATTGGATGGCATTACCATTATTCTGAGCATCGTGAATAGCATCTATAATGGGTGCTATTTTCATAAAATTCGGCCTTGCGCCTGCGATTAAATCTATGAGCATGTTTATCAGTTATTCATTAAAATAGTATTTTACTTTAAACATGCAAAATCAATAGTGGGCCTTAGTGAAAAAGGAGAAATAGCTTGAGGCTTGCATACTAATTCTAATTGACTTCGATGATATGAGTACACCATATGACGGGGATATTTCGCAATCTACTATTTCAACTAAAAAATTATTTGATGATGAAAAGCATACATTAAGAACCGAATTATTCGATCCTAGTAAGACCACTGTATCATTAGCAATTATTTTAGGGGCTATTTCAGGAGCCAAATAAAAATGCCAGACGAAATTGTGCTCACTGTCACAACAAATTTCATCCAACACTTCTAACTCTGTTTCACTTTTCAGCTTTATTTTCCTTGTATGGAATACGTCTAAATCCGAGGGCATTTTCCACTTTCTAGTTCCTAAAACACAAATTCCTTCTTCATTTTCTTTTAACTCCATTTTTTCAACCTCATTGAAGCCTTTTACAGAGAATAGATCGGTGTCTAAAAGCTCCACTTGATCTAGTCCATCAATGGTAAGCGTATTGTGCTTGTCTGTTGACCTGAACTTTTTGCGATCATCTGCAGAAGCCGTATAAACGTAGGAACCTGGATCTATTATAAAATCCTGTTTACCAACTGATAGTTCAAAAGATAAGCCATCAGCGTGTGTATGGGTGCCCAGCATTTTCTGATGAAGATCCGGATAACAGCTTAGGCTTGTATTTGTAAAAATTAAATATAAATCCGCTTTTTTCAATACTACAAATCCTGCATCTCGGTGGTCTTTAATTACAGAAACAGAAGAGTTTTGAGGACTCGACTCTTTGATTACTTTCTTTTCTGGTAACAAAAAGAAAGTATCCAAAACCATTTTATCAGTCGAAAGGCTTTCATAATGTTTACCAAACCCAGAGTAACCAATACTTAGTAGATATTCATGTACACGAAAATCACGTTTTACAAATGATAGCAATCGGCCATCATCATTGTCACCCATCTGTGGAGCAAGGCTATTAGGTTTAGTATAATGATCCGTGAAATCAAACATGCTCTCAACACGCAATTGAATATCCAACGGTATCGGCTCCTTGACCCGTTGCAACATAAAATAGGGATAGGCAAATAATTCTGTCATCAACCGATGATAAGAAATACTTCTTTCAAAATGCGCTCCGGAAGGCAATACTTGAAAGCGAACCTCCAAAAAGTACTCCTTAAGCGCATACTTCCACCATTTTTTCCCTTCTTTTGTCTCCTTGAAAAGTTGGCCTAAATACAAAAGACCCGCGATATTGGCTGCGTAGTGATTGGCACTGTAAGGGTACCACTTTTCGAGATTTCTAAAAATAAACCAGCCATGTTCGAACAAACTCCCGTGTATCCTTTTAAGAGCTACCTCATTTAGAGCTGTTGATGCGCTAACCATGTTGAGAGCATACATCCAGTTCACAGCCCTTATCGCCACATCCATCGCACAAGTCCAGTTGATGCTATTCATCAAAGGATTTTCATCTATCCACCATTCCAGCTGATCGACTACTTCCTTTACATAATTCTCATCCTTGGTAAGTAAATACGCCTCTCCAAGCCACAAAAGGTGATGACATCTACTCAGTTCCCAGGGCACTTTAACATCAGCAGCATTTGTAAGATCCACCTTCTTATACTTCAAATAAAACCTGCCTTTAGGCCATCTAAAACCACTCTTAAAATCCAGATGCCAATCGATTGTGTTTAGTTTTACTAATCCCGATCCCAGGTAATCAAACTCGTGATTTATGGTTTTATCAGCCCATTCAAGAACTGCCTCTGAATCCTTAGTATCTCTGAAAATATCTGATAAGCCCTGAAAGTCACCAATTATTGTTTGCAGTCTTTGAACAAAGCTTGCTTTATTTAAAACTCTGGACTGACTACGAGTCCTATTTAACACCATCCACCGGACAGGGTGGAGTATGTAAACCCAGTTCGCGTAGTACGAAATCCTGTTAAAGATTTTACTGATGAGGATATAATGAGGATTGAAATTCATCATTCCGCTGCCAAGAAACTAATTTTGGTAGTATGTAAAATATTTTCAAGCGTTATGGGCCAATTCCCTTCCTTTAAGGATTTATACAATTCAATCCATTCCTCTTCATGTCCTTTGGCAGGTAGTGGGGTTTTCAGCTCTTTTACTTTTATCCCATATCCCATAAGAGATTTATAATCATCCATGAAAATGGATTTATTATCATAATGAACCTCTAAATATTCTTTAGAGACTTCCTTATTACCACAAGAAAAATAATCTATCACTGCTACAGAGCCATCCTTGAATGTTAGAGAAATAGAACGATTATCCATTGCTTTAAATCTTCCACCGTGAGGGCTCAATGCACTAACTGAGTAATCACTCACTTCCGAATCAGTTAGATACAGCATTAGGTCAATGATATGACAAGCTTCTCCTATAATTCGGCCACCATCCTCATGAACCCAGGAATCGTATGGGACAAAGCCCGCATTCATGCGATAACGCAGTAAAAAAGGAGAAGATCGATTAATGAGTTGTTTCTTAATCTCTTGTGCGTGCTGACTAAATCTTCGATTGAAGCCAACCATTAGCACTGGCTTAATTCCACTTTCTTTTTGATTGTAAAATTGCGCTATGTCATCCAACTCCTGCTGATTGATTGCAAGCGGTTTCTCTACAAACACATGTTTCCCATTTTTTAAAGCTTCCAATACCAGATGCGCATGGCTGTTGTGTCTTGTGCAAATCATCACCAAATCAACTTCCGGATCAGTAAAAATTTCATCAAGTTCAGATACTACCTTTTCTGCTTTAAATAATCTTGCCGCGTTCAAAGCTTTGTCACCCGAACTGTTCTGAATGGATTTAAGGTGAAACTTATCCGAATGTTTATGAATGATTGGCAACAAGGTACTGGTTGCGAAACTTCCTGCACCAATAAGGCCGATCCTTATCTTATCATTTCGACTGACCTTTGCCGTGCCTATTAAAAATGCTGTTTGATTATTTTTTTGATTATCTGTCTTATATGAAAGCAGCGTTAAAATATGGCCCTCAGGATCATTTTCTATTTGTTTGTACGCTTGCTCGGCATCATCGATGGTATATACTTTAGGTGTTAGTTTATCCAGGTTAATTTTACCGTCCTTAATCATATCCAGGTAGGAAGCTATATTTCGGTTTTCTGTCCACCGAACGTATGCATAGGGATAATCTTGGCCTTTTAATTCGTAATTATCATCATAACGACCGGGCCCATAAGATGAAGAAATCATGAAATCAATTTCATCCCGATAAATATCGTTTCTGTTAATGTTCATTCCTGAAACCCCGACAAGCACTACCCTTCCCTTTCTGCGGCACATACGGAAAGCCTGTGACAAGGGCTCATCTTTGTCGGTAGCCGCCATAAACAAAACTGCATCCGCTCCATAACCTCCAGACCAATTTTGTACGGCACTCACAGGGTCCTCTTCCGATGAATTAACAATTAAATCAGCGCCTAACTCTTTTGCCAATTCCAACCTTTTATTGTTGATATCAGTACAGGCTACCTTTACGCCCGAAGCCTTCAACATTTGCAATGCCAACAAACCTAATAAACCTGTTCCTACAACGACAGCATATTCCCCCAATCTCAAATCTGCCCTGCGCACTCCATGTAGGGCAATCGAACCCACTGTGCCGGTTGACGCAGCCTTCATATCCAATCCCTTAGGGACTTTAACCACCAAATTTTTCGGAACGACCACATATTCCGCGTGTAGAGCAAATCCACTTCCGCCAGCTGCGACTTCGTCCCCTACGATAAAATCATAGACTCCTTCACCCACCTCAGTAACAATACCGGAAACGGAGTAGCCCATAGCTGATAATTTTTCAGTTGCGCCGGCTATCTTGGTCATTGCACTTTTTAATCCTTGGCTTTTCAGAATGTCAAGCACCTGCAAGCCCTTCTTGGGATCATCTAGTACCCTCTGAAGAATACTTTTCCCAGTCCCTTGAACAGCACTCATTTCTGTACCCACAGAAATGGTACTGTATAGTAATTTAATTTTAACAAAACCAGCTCTTATCGAAGGACTAGGAAGATTGTGAACTGCGACAGTTCCTTTATTTATAAATGCTTGTTTCATCCAATAGGGTTTATTCTAATAGGGGTGACTGAAATATCGTTTTATATTCTGTAAAATAGGAAGCATACACTTCAGATTGCCAGAACAAGTAATTTTGATAAACAAAGAATGCAACAATAATTAAAATTGCAAACCTAGAAATAAACTGAGAAAACGAAAATTTAAACTTACCTAAATATTCCAGAGTAATAGCAAAAGAACTAACTACCACTGGGAATATATAGTAATTAAGTCTATTAGCTAATTGCACAGATAAGCCTAAAATCAAAAACAAAAGTGCCACAAGAACAATTTTTATAATTGTGTACTGCTCAATCTGAGAACGAATTTTTCTATTTACAGTTAATACTACCAAATAAAGAAAAACAGAAAGTGCAAAACCTAATCCATATTTTTGTTTCTCAAATCCCTGCGCCGTATAGATTGAATATGCTGATTCTTGAAATTCCAATAAAAAATCAACTTGATCGAAAATACCAAATAAATTATTCAATAGAAAAAATATGCCCAAAAAAACAAGAAATACATAAGGAAGATATATTCTCCAGTTCACAATATTCAATGCAATTAGTGCCGTCAAAACCAGCGCTGATGTATGAAAAAAAGATGCCATCAATACTCCCGCAAGGTAATGTAAGTATTTTCTCTGTAACAGATAATCAAAACTCAATAAAAATATACCCACTGCTATAGATTGACGCATTGCAGAACTCATCACAAGTATGTTATTAGGCTCTAGCAGTAATAAAGCAGTGGCAAAAGCATAGTATTTCGGAGCTATATACTTTGTGGTTAAGCGATACAGAACAAAGCATGTAAAAGCAGCCATACTTGCCAGCATGACGTGAAAACCTACATCTCCAAATAAATATTTAAAGAAATAATTCAAATAAAGCCAACCAACTTCATTCTCCTTAAAGTAAAAATCTTCATCTTGCAATGACTGAAGCCCTAAATAACTATTGAAATAGCTAGAATAATCATTACCGTAATCATGTCTCAGTGCCAGGAATAAAAAAACTAGAAAATAAGAAAACTTCATTCCATTTTCCATGGCTCCGACTTGCTGAAGCCAAGTAAAAAACACAGCAAATATTACTAAAATGATATAAACCGTCATTAACTACTTGTTCGGATGTAATGATTATACCAAAGAGCCAAATTTAACAATGGCCAGGTTTTTGAGGCTTGGTTGGACTTCAACAACTTCTCAACTTCAACCCAGTTCAGATAATCAGTACTGGTGCAAAACTCCTTTAATGACTTATACGCATCTTCACCTAGATTGCTCTGATACCAGTCTCCAATAGGTGCGCCAAATCCTTGCTTTTTCCTATCAATCACTTCATCTGGTATCAATCCACGCACTGCTTGCTTTAAAAGCGACTTATAATTTGATTTTTTGTATTTTCTATCCCCTTCAATACTCATAGCTAACTCTACAACATGATGATCCAAAAAAGGCACTCTAGCTTCTAAAGATACTCCCATACTCATCTTATCAACACGCATAAGTAACAGTTCAGGAAGCCTCAAATTCAAATCCATATAAGCCATCCAATTAATTGTGTCTTTTTTGTTGGCCTTCGAACAATATTGCTCCCAGTATGGCTTAACCACATCATAAGACGTAGTCCTCTTAAATTTATTTACCAACCGATCGGATAGCAGTTTCTTCTTTTCGTTATCTGTAAAGGCTTCTGATCCTGTCCAAAATATAGGTTCATTACGTAAGCCTCGTTGCAAATATTCATAATAAATACTTTCGCTCTTATTGAATTTTCTCATCAGAAAAGACAATGTACTTTTAAGTATTTTAGGTATAGGCAGCTTATTAAGCTTGTGTACTTGAAGTATTCTACCCCAGGTCTTGTACCCAAAAAACAATTCGTCTGCACCTTCACCTACCTGGCAAACTGTAACGCCATGTCTACGTGCTAACTCAGAAACATAATATACAGGAATACAAACGGGATCTGCTAAAGGCTCATCCTGTAACTCGACCATCTCTGGAAGAAAATCAATAAGATCTTTTTCATTTAAAATGCGTTCATGGAGTTCTGCATGAAAGCGATCTGCAACCAAACGAGCATATTCTAATTCATTTGAGTACGTTTTATAGTCAGTGTCGTAGCCTATTGAGAAAGTACGCACTGAATCGCTATTTTCGGAAAACAAGGCAGTATTTGTGCTCGAGTCTATACCTCCACTTAAAAACACACCGACTGGAACATCGCTTACTTGACGATAATGAACTGCTTTCCTTAATTCTTGCAAAATTTGATTTGAAACCTCCTCATCATCCATGGCATTTACAACACGATCGGTATGGTCTAAGACATCATAGTGCCTAACTTCGGTCTTAACTCCATCCTTAGAAAACTTCAAATAGGTCCCGGCTGCTAGTTTAAAAATTCCTTCAAATAAGGTTTCAGGTGCCTGCACCGTTAAGAATGTCAAATAATGAAAAAGTCCCTTTTCATTTACTTTTCGAGGAACCTCTTTGTCTTCCAATATGGCCTTAATCTCAGATGCAAATATTAACCTGTCGTTAATTAATGTATAATACAATGGTTTAACACCAACGCGATCCCTGATTAAATACAATTCTTCGGTGCGCGTATCCCATAAGCCAATAGCAAAATCGCCCCTGAGTTTATGTATAAAGTCTATTCCCCAATACTCATAAGCATTTACAATTACTTCGGTATCTGAGTGAGATGTCTTCCAGAAATTTATCCCTAAGTTTATCAGTTCATTTCTTATCTCAGCATGGTTGTAGATTTCACCGTTAAATACGACAAATATTGTTTCACTTTTGTTGCAAAAAGGCTGATTTGCGGCTTCCGATAAATCAATAATTGATAATCTTCGGTGCCCCAGTCCCACCTTTCTATCTGATGAAATCCATAAATCACCTCCATCAGGCCCTCGTTTCACCATGGTATCCCGAGCACTAATTATGTACTCTTCCGTTACTTCAAATTTAGACTGTTGAAAAGCTACACAACCGACTATTCCGCACATGTTATTGAATTATAAATTTCGATTAATCGATTTAAGTTGATTACCCTATCATGTCTCTTTTCCGCAGCAACAATTGCATTTTGCGAAAGATGAGCTGTCAGTTCGTGATTGGTAAAAACTTCGCGAATATAATTTGCTAACATTTCAACCTCCTCGAAGCGATAATGCAAACCGGTTTGTTTGTGCGTAACCATATCGGGCGAGCCTCCAACATAAGACGCAATGACTGGTGTGCCTATAATTTGAGCTTCTCCGACTGAATTAGGACTGTTTTCTATACTTGACGGGCATATAAACACATGAGCATTTTGATATTCTCTTATCATTGCTTCAGCTTCAAGCGGACCAAGGAACTTCACATAATCAAAAAGATTATATTTACGCAGGAAGGATTTGATATACTTGCCATAACCACCCATTCTAATTCTATCATTTAATGATTTATTTGCAATAATGTTATTACCGCCTATTCTAATTATTAAGTCAGGAAATTCATCCTTAATTAGTCGAATTGCTTCAAGAACTTTATGTAAACCCTTTATCGGTGTACCTGCCTGTGAAAGGAAAATGGAATGTTTTGTGCATGCTCCATATTTCCATTTATCCGATATATAGAATTCATTCCTAAGGCTTTCATTACAAAACATGTAATTACAAGCCTTATTTATTGCTTTAGATCGGGCATAATCCCAACTAGTTCTCCCAATTATTATGTCAGCATGCTTGTAATATTCCTTTTCCAACTCGCCCCTCTTCTCCCATCTCGTTTGAGTAAGAAACATGGTGTCGACCCTCAGGATGTCGCGAAATGTAATGTTTTTCCACTGTTCCATTAATGAAATTCCACCGGTCACATAGAGAGAATAAGGACCCGTCATACCTTGAATAGAAACTATATATTTAGAAACAGGGTAGATTTTCATACAAGCTAATGCCCTGGGATATTCGGTACCATGTATGTGAATAATATCAGGTTTGAACTCTTCGCAAATGGATTTCCAGTAGGGTTCAAGCTCTTTTGGGTATCGATTGTGGTATTTAAAAGGAATGGCATAATAAGTGATGTCTTCAATTATATCTTTTCTTATTTTTTTACCAGAATAACAAGATGCAACTGCAAGTTGAATATTATTTTCATTTGCAATCTGTTTTGCAAGACCATACATCCAGCCACCAAAAACAGGTGGTATTAAACCCATTGCTTTTGACGGAGCAGGAAAAATTGTGTTGGTAATCCAGAGGATGCGCATTATTAATTGTTTTTCTTTAGCAATTTGTTCGATATATAGTTTCGTAGATAAGCCCTCTCTGAAGCAGATATTCCCACAGCATAAACCATTATCAAAATTAAAGCAACAGAAACTACAGAGAAACTGATAAATCTATAAATACTAGGAGCAAACATTTGCTGAATAAAAAAAAGAGAGGTAACCGGAATTAAAACTCTCAGCATTTTAAAGTAAGCTTGTATTACAAATTCCTTCACATCGAATTGTATTAGCTTTTTTAATAAAATTTGCCGCACAACAAAGATGATTAATGCACTCCCCGTAAAAGAGATTATCATAATGTATGGTTCGTATCCTAGCTTAAAAAAAATGTAAGCAGCTGGTAAAGCCAATAACTTGATTGTGCTCAATACAATTTGAAAATACTTGATTTTTCCTGTTGCATGAACTGCTGCCGGTATGCCCGCATTCATTACTTCAATCAGGGAGTTGATAATCATTAACTGTACAAAAAGTATGGTATAAGGCGGAACATCTTTTAACCACAACTCGAGAACAAATTTTGTTTCTAATAGTAGAGGTATGGCCGGTAGCAACAACAAAAAAAAAGAGTATTTAGAAGAAAAAACAACCAACTCCATCGTACGCTCTGTGTTTCCGCTGCTGTAACTTTTTGTGATCTGGGGTATCACGGCTTTATTTAAGCTTTCTGCAAAACTTTTTAATACAATATTTACATTGTTTGAAATTGCAAAACCTGCATTTATAATTGTTCCAAAAAATATATTAATTATGATCTCGGAAATTTTTGTCTCGGCGGCATTGGCGGAGGCACCCAACAAAATCCAGCCCGAGAAACCAATCATTTCATTATATTTTGCTTTATCACGTTGATACTTCCATTTTACTAGCTTAGGATAATTCCATTCGGAGTAAAAATAATATATTACAGGTGGAAACACTGAAATAATAGCTATAAGAGAAGCATATAGGCGAAGTTTGTTGCCTGAATAGAGAAACAGAAGAAGCACCGCACCCAGCCCAAGAATACTTCTAATAACTTCAACAGAAGCAATTACTGTAAATTTTTCTTTGGCGGTAATCAAGCCCTGATATGGTATACTGAAAATGGATAAAACAGTAGCAAATATTGACATCCGAAAAACAAACAGTGCATCGGTAAGTTTATCAGTGGGTATATTTAGGTAATTCTTTATATAAAAAACACCCGCCGTTTCAGCCAGCAAGACTGTCAGCATTGCCAGGGAAATATGAATAAACACACTGATATTGAATACTTTGTTGACGCCATTCATGTTTCCTGTGCCAAGCTCAAAAGCAACAAAACGGTATGTTGAAGATATCATGACATTATTAAGGAATGCCATCAAAAATACAATGCCGCCTACTACACTGTATAAGCCATAGTCGGAGGCCCCAAGCACTAGTAAAATATAGCGCACAGAAACCAGCCCGATTATGGAAGTTACAAACAGCCTTATATAAAGTATAAGGCTGTTCTTGAGTATAATTTTATTGCCTGACAAGAAAATTGTTTAAATCTATAACTTTCGGAACATGCATGTTTTGCCCGAAGGTTATTATAGACACGTTAGCAACTAAGGCCATAAGCCAGCGTTTAGCAATGCAATTTTGCCCATTGTTTTAATCTTTGACTTAAATGGAGTTCTAAAGTGATCCGCCAGGACTTTGTTAATTTCCTCATTTGGATGAAGGTCAGTAGGCATCATACACCTCCCGACATCACCGGAATAAATTTCTTGTTTTGCATATATATCATTTTCCATGTATCCACAGCCAGTACCACTGCCATCATGCCCCATGTTTCTTACTCTCGATATTACAGGAAATACTGAATAAATATTGTTTAGAAACTGATATAAGCAAATATAACCATCGCCGTGAATTCTGTTTTGCTCTATCATAAGTAAAAGTGCAGGTATATAATGATTGGCTACACTATTAAGTTTGTAAACATTATTATATTCTTTTAAAGTATTTCTAACTGTATCTAGACCCAGATCAATATCTTGAGTCATTCTTCTATATTTTTCCCGCCATACTCCAACTCCCCAAGCGGAACAACCCTGCCATAAGTAAATATCATGGAGATAATTGGGAGGAATTTCAACAGGATACTGATATCCAGATATAGAAAATATATCTTCTCGATCTTGATAAACTTCTAAACCCTTATTTACAAAATCCAAAAAATCGGATGAAAATATATTATCGTCCTCTGATCTTATTAAACGATCATGCTTACTGTAAACATATTCTCTTGACTCATGAATGATTCTTCCTTTAGTGTTTTTGTCTGAAAAACAAGGCTCAATTGCTTTAAATCCTTTGAAACTAACGGTAAACTCTCTTATCTCACGAACTTTTTTCTCTGCATCTTCGCTTGCTGCTCCGTCAGAAGAAACGTATACTATTGTTTTATCAGCGCCTATGCACTTGGATAATGAGATCAAGCTATTTTTGTAATGCTCGACTCTATCATAAACTGATATAAATACAGCCGCGTGTGTATACCTTGTTTTCATATTATAATAATGACAAAGTAATAATTAAGGAGCTTAATAGGCAAGAGTTCTTTGCCACAAATCCATAATGCTCATACAGTAGTATTATCTAAATTTTCTAGTGGTATTAAAATAACTTTCAAATAATTGCAAAAATGAAACCTTGAGTATGTAAGTACCCCTAAAATGCAGACAGTTTAAAAGTAGAGTAATTCCTTTAATTTTAAACTACCATGAAAAAATCACGATTCACCGAAGTTCAAGTCGTACAGGCCCTTCAAAAGCATGAATCCGGCG
>Ga0194115_10001592_pt1 | contig 28680 bp, 27 predicted proteins | sample TA2MahsurfametaG_3_FD_148656 | JGI IMG/M metagenome (GOLD analysis project Ga0194115, IMG submission 148656) | Freshwater microbial communities from Lake Tanganyika, Tanzania - TA2015002 Mahale S4 surface | ecosystem: Environmental > Aquatic > Freshwater > Lake | place: Tanzania: Lake... | reverse complement strand
GGTGTATTTTATATAATGAGAAAAATTACAAAAGTAAAATCAACAAGGTTTCAGTTGATGAATTATCTAAAGACGATTCTAGCCACACATATACAATAGAACCAAACAATTCAGATGATCGATTATCCCATTTTATGGACGAATATGTTGAATTTGTTAGTTTTAATTTATACGAAATTTTCCCTAAAGAATATGACGCGAAAATTGCAGATGCTGTTTTAGAACTATTCAGAAAACGAGATAATATTGATGTATTTAATAAAAAAGCACTTTACATTTATATCCACGAGATGATACCCGATGCTAAAACACCCAAAATTACTAAAATAGCAGGTATATTATATGACATATTTAAGAAAAACTACCTGTTCTATTTAGAAAATGGATATATGAATTTCCAACTCTCGTAGTTGTTTATATTTATAAAAAATAATATATATGAGTAATTTAGAATCAAACATATTTGGTAAGAAAAAATTCTCGGACATTCTTAAGGAAATTTACGAAAACCAAAAGAAAAAGGAGACGCAAATAACCGCTTTGATAGGTGAATTAAAACCACTTATCAATGATATTGGTGATGCTACTTTGATTGTTCCTTTAATCAAGGAATATATGGAATTAGGGATTAAAAATGATGAGCAGCTAATTAAAATGGCTACTATCATCCAGCGTGCCCTAGCTACAGGTAAATCAGAAGAAGAAGGATTTGGAATGACCGAAGAGGAAAAAGCACAATTATTATCTGAGGTAAAAAAATTTAATCCTAAGGATTAATGGCTATATTTAGACAAGGTACATCTACTACTATAGGTACAAAATATTCTAATCCACAACCAAATAGTGGAGGGAGAGATAATCTTCAAACTTTAATAGCCCAAACAAATACTACATTTTTACGCGTTAGAGTTCTTGATATTGTACTCAATAATAATCACCCCAGATTTCCTGATGTAGGTGAATGGAATGGTATAGGTACAATATATTTTGAACCTTTGGATGGAAGATCAATAAGTGTTAATTACGCTTATCCCATTTTTCCTCAAATTAAAATGTATCCTTTAATTAATGAAGTTGCATTATTAGCAGGTATTCCCTCAAAATTTGTAGAAACCGAGCAAAATACCGATATGGTTTACTACTATTTCCCTCCTATTGGTATTTGGAATCATCCCCACCATAATGCATACCCAGCAATTGTAGATTATTCAAAATTAAAAGAAGAACAAAGTAACGATTATGATTCTGTAAATGGTGCTTACGTTAGAAGAATAGATGAAGATCCAACAGGTATTAATTTAAATTTTACTAAATACGCTAACCCAAGTCAAGATACATTTATTGAAAAAACAGATGTTCATCCTTTATTACCGTTTAATGGTGATATAATCTATGAAGGAAGATGGGGTAATAGTTTACGTTTTGGAAGTACTATTTCAACTCCTACAAATACTAAATTATTAATTAATAATAATTGGTCTACTACTGGATTAAATGGAGATCCTATTACTATTTTAAGAAATGGACAATCTCCTGAAGAAAGCCTTCCTAAAAACATTAGTGGTTCAGGATGGATTCCTGTAACAGAAAATATAACTAGTGATTTATCATCTATTTATTTAACCTCCTATCAAAAAATTCCATTCAGTATAGCAAATGAAAATTTTATTTCCTATACTACACCCCCTACTACCCCTGCACAATATAGTAACCCCCAAATCATTCTTAATTCAGATAGAATTGTTTTAAATTCAAAATCTGATAGTGTTTTAATTAGTGGAGAAAAATCAGTAGGTATTTCTTCAAATGGAAGTGTAAATATAGATGCAATTTCACATTATATAAGTTCAAATGATATAAAATTAGGATCTAAAAACGCAACTCAACCAGTTCTATTAGGTGATAATACTGTTGATTTACTTACTCAATTAACTGAAGCTGTTAAAAGCTTAGCTTCTATTTTACAAGTTCAAAGAGATTATCCTGGAGGGGTATTAGCTACTTCATATAATGCTGTAGCAGGTAATATCTTAAATCAAATAAATGATCCAACAAATGGGATTTTAGCTCAATTAAACAATGATAGTCTTAAATCTCAAACTACCAAAGTTCAATAATGGCAGTAGATACTCAAAATACTGGTTCTATAGAAATAGAAATTGATTTACAAAAAGTATTATCTTTAGTTGGAATTGATATACCTCAACTTCCTAGTACTGGGTCTCTTCCTGAATTACCTAAAAAAATTAAACTTAAAAAAATTCAAGGAATTGTTGTTAATAAAATTACTAATGAACCTATCCCCGGAGTTGTAGTTACAAATAAATTATTAAAAAGAGATACAACAAATAAAAAAGGAGAATTTACTATAAAACATCCTGATATAGCAGGTACTGGACTAGATCCTGCTAAATTTCCTTTAAATTTTACAAAAATAAAATATGGTCCTTTTAATACTATTCCTTATAAATCAACAGGAGATATTAAATCTAATTTAGGTATAATTACCTTAAATCCTTTAGAATCAGACCTTAAAAAAGAAATTTTAGATCTTTTAAAATTTCCTCCATCAACGGTAGAAGATTATGCTACTAAAGGTGTAACTGTTGACTTTAGAATTCAAAAGAAGTTAAATGTAAGTATAGATACATTAAAAGCCATAGTAATCCCCTTAATATTAACTCTTATTGCAGCCTATGGAATTAGTAAAGCTAAAGAATTAATTGAAAAATATGAAAAAGACCCTCAAGCTGCTCTTGAGGAAATTAAAAATTTAATAGTATGTCCTTCACAACCTGAAATGGATAAATTAATAGCTACTAAAAATAAACTAGTTAAAAAAATAAGTGATACACTTACTGTTATTAACAAAACAACTGATATCCTAGCTAAATCAGAACAAATTTTAGCCATTACTTCTCCTACTATTAAAATTATTCGTCAATTACCAACGCCAGTAGCTATTGGAGGAGTTGGTATTCCTTTAAGAGTTATTACAGGTATTCAAGACGTACTTAAATTTTTAGATAATTTAGTAGAAAAATTACTTTATGTTAATACTGCTACTTTAGCAATTTTGACTTTATTAAGAGGTGTTTTAACTGAAGTTCTTGCTCTTTTAAAACTTTTAGACATATTAACTCAATATTGTTATCCGGATGCTGCTCAAGAACAAATTTCTGCTGAATTAACAGCATTAACTACCCAACAATCTGTTCAATTATCCCCTGTAGTTACAAATATAAATGGGTTTGAAATGGGTGTTGAAACAGAAAATTCACCTAATACTCTAAAACGTAGAAGAGCCATAGCCCGAAACAAACAAGGTGTAGTAATGCTTAAAGGAGAATGGTCATTTAGTTCAATTGACCAAATATTAATAGATGAATTAGTATTTTACATTCAGCAAAATGATTTAAAAGCTGACTAATTTAATATTTATAAACATATGAAAACCGACGGATTAAAAAAATTAATTAAAGAAGCTGTACGAGAGGTAATCCAAGAGGAACTAAAAGATATTCTTTTGGAGGCGGTTCGTACTCCAAAAACAATTGTAAAGGAATCTATTCAAACAATAGATACACCTAAACCTACATTTACTCAACCAGTAATGGATACAAGAAAAGCATATTCTGATATTATGAATGAAACTATGCTTAGTTTTACTTCTCAAGACGTTCAAGTTCCATTTAGACCACAAGTAAGTGACCCCATAAATGGTAATTTAGGTACGGGTGAAGTAGGAATGGATCAAATTATGAGTTTATTGAATAGCAAATAATGGCATTTAATCAACAAACTATATCTCCTGCAAATTTAAATCCAAATACTGGATTGGGAGTTTCTATTCCTTTTAATAATACTAGTGTATTTAGTTCTACTTACACTACTCAAGAAGTAGTTAAAACTAACCTAATTAATTATTTTCTAACCAACCCAGGAGAAATCCCATTAAATCCAAGTTTTGGGGCTGGTTTAAGAAATTTTTTATTTGAACAAATATCTAACGTAACTGTAGATAATGTTAGAGCTTTTGTACAATCAAAATTAGAAACTGCTTTTCCTATGATTCAAATAGATTCTTTACAAGTTTTAACCACCCAACAAGATAATAATACTTTAATAGTCCAATTAAAATACTATATACCTAATTCTAATATTAATGGAAATATAACTTTCCAATTTTAACCCATGGCTACAACAAATAGAGACATAAAATATATTAACCGTGACTTTTCAGATTTTAGAGCACGTTTAATAGAGTATGCTAGAACATACTTCCCTCAAACATACAATGATTTCTCAACAACATCTCCTGGTATGATGTTTATGGAACAAGCTGCTTATGTTGGGGATGTTTTAAGTTTCTACTTAGATAACCAATTTCAAGAAACATTTGTTCAATATGCTCAACAAACAAATAATGTATTTGAATTAGCATATATGTTTGGTTACAAACCAAAAACAATAGGTGTAGCACAAACTACTATTACTTTATATCAACAAATTCCCTCTAAATTAGTTAGTGGTAATTATGTTCCTGATTATGATTATGCATTAACAGTAGGAGAAAATAGTACAGTAACAACTCCAAATGGTCAATCCTTTTTAATCCAAGACAAAGCTGATTTCTCAGTTTCTAGTTCCCAAGACCCAACTACAGTTACTGTATATCAAATTGCTGGTAATGTTCCTCAATATTATCTACTTGAAAAAACTAGAAGAGCTATTTCAGCTGAACTTAAAACATTAAATTTAACTTTTGGAGCTCCTGAACAGTTTACTACTATAAACATTAATGATACTAATATTATTAAAATATTAGATGTAATAGATTCTGATGGAAATAAATGGTATGAGGTAGATCATTTAGGTCAAGAAATGGTATTAGATACTATTAAAAATACTAATGTAAATGATCCAAATGCAAACGGAGATACACCTTATTTACTTCGTTTAAAAAAAGTAGCTCGTCGTTTTGCAACCCGTTTTATTTCCCTTTCCAACTTACAAATTCAGTTTGGTGCTGGTGCCCCTAATGATGTTACTGAAGAAATTACCCCAAATGTAGATAATGTAGGTATTGGATTACCATTTGAACAAGATAAATTAACTGTAGCTTATTCACCTACAAACTTTTTATTTACAGGTACCTATGGTATTGCACCATCAAATACAACATTAACCGTAAGATATTTAACTGGAGGTGGTGTTAATTCTAATGTTAATTCTGGAACATTAACTTCTTTAAACAAAAGTAATACTAAATTCAACAAAATAAATTTAGTAGATGCAACAGCTAATTATGTGTATGAATCTTTAACCTCTACTAATGAAGTAGCAGCTTCAGGAGGAAAAGGAGGAGACACATTAGAAGAAATTCGTCAAAATACTTTAGCCCTTATATCATCCCAACAACGTTCAGTAACGGCTGATGATTATTTAATTCGTGCTTTAAGTATGCCTTCTGATTATGGTTCAATATCTAAAGCATTTATTGAACAACCTAAATTAACAGATAATCAAGTTTCAACTATTGAGACACTTAATTTATATGTTTTATCTTTAAATGCTCAAGGTCAATTAGATTATGCTAGTTCTACGTTAAAAAATAATTTACGAACTTATCTATCTCAATATAGAATGATTGGAGACAATATTGAAATCCGTGATGCGTTTATTATTAATATTGGTGTTGATTTTGAAATTATAGTATTACCTGAATATAATAATAGTGAAGTATTGTTAGCTTGCATCACAGCTTTACAAAATTATTTTAGATTAGATAAATGGCAACTTAACCAACCTATTTTACTCCGCGATTTATATATTCTCCTTGATAAAATTTCAGGAGTACAATCAGTTAAAAATATTTCCATATCAAATAAAGCAGGAACTTTTTCAGGGTATTCACAATATGCTTATGATATAGCAGGTGCAACACAAAATCAAGTAATTTATCCTTCATTAGATCCTAGTATTTTTGAAGTAAGATACCCTAATTTAGACATAAAAGGCAAAGTAGTTCCTTTATAACGCTATATTTATAATAAAATATATTAATGGCTGTATATAAACTTTTTCCTACAAAGGATGCTACTCTATATTCACTTTATCCTACTATGAATACAGGGTTGGATGCTATTTTAGAGACATCTAATCAAATAGGTTTAAGTGGAACCCCCGATGTAGCTAGATATTTAGTTCAATTTGATACTACTGAAATTCAAGATGTTATTACCAATAAAATATCTGGAAAGAGTTATAAAGTATACTTAAGAAATTTTATAGCTGAAGCTCAAGGTATTAATGCTAATATAGCTTTAGAAATTCATCCCGTTGCTCAACAATGGAATAATGGTACAGGTTACACTTTAGATAACCCAATTGTTGAAGATGGAGTATCTTGGACATATTCTTCATTATCTGGATCAGGTATATGGTCTTTAAGTGGCTCCAACTCAGGAGGATATTACACTAGTTCTTTCAATGCTACATATGCTAGTCAAGGAGGTGGTAACTGGTATACATCTTCAACTTATCTAGTTACTGAATCCTTTGGTTTACGAAGTAATAAAGATCTTAATCTAAACGTAAGTAATACTGTAAATGCTTGGTATAGTTCTTCTTTACCAAATTATGGATTTATTGTTAAACTTTCAAGTTCATCTGAATTTGTAAACAATGAAGATGTTCAACCTATATTAAAATATTATAGTGTTGACACAAACACAATTTATCCTCCAACACTAGAGTTTAGATGGAGAGATTATACAACTGTATTAACAGGTTCTGCGGCTAGTAATATTGTTACTACTTCTAATATTAAAATGGCTTTAGCTGAAAACCCCGGTGTTTTCTTCCCCGAAAGTATAAATAGATTTTATATTAATGTAAGTCCTTTATATCCTACAAGAACATATCAAACATCGTCTTTATACACCAATTTAAATTATCTCCCAACTGCTTCATATTATGCTATAAAAGATTTAGATACTAATGAATATGTTGTTGATTTCGACGACCAATATACCCAAATTAGTTCAGACTCAACTGGTAATTATTTTACAATTTATATGAGTGGTTTAGAACCTGAAAGATATTATAAGATTTTAATTAAAACAACTATTCAAGGTTCTACAATTGTATATGATGATAGCTATTACTTTAAAGTTATTAACGGATGAGTGAAAGCATAAATCTTAATAAACAAGTATATGATAAAAGACAGTATACTAAAGTTATAGATACGTCTTTTAAAGAATTAGGTGTTCAAACTATTCAAGAGAGAATAGCAGAACAACCAACTACAGAAGAGTTCTTTGCCCTTTACAATGAACTTTTTTATAATATACCTGAATTGGGTGAAACTAATTCACATGAGTATTTAATTAAAACAAGTAGTGAATATATTAATTTTGAAGCAAATCAAGAAGAAATAGCTGCTTTACAAGCTGAAATCGCTCAATTAAGAACAGATTTACTTGATGCTCAAAGACAAATAGTAGAATTACAAACAGGAACAACATTAGCTAACCCACAATAATGGCAGCAGAAATTGTACAAATAAACTCTCAGGATTTTACATCCCAAAACTACAAAACACAAGATGTTAATCTAATTGCTTCTTTTCCTGTAGGTACTTTTTTATCTTCAAGTAGTTGTATAGAATATTTTATTTATGATAATAATAAAAATGTTCTTAATTCTAATTATAATTTTACTCAATACACAGTATTAGCAGATGGTCAATCAGCAGGATTAGAAAATACTATTTCTACTATCCAAGTGGATCCTGAAGCAGTATTAATAACCGAAGGGTATTCTCAAGGAATTTATAATACCTATTTTAATTTTTTTAATAAACAAGTAGGTTCTAACCTTCAACAACTCTATATTACTGAAATTTCTTCTGATCGTACTGAAATTCGTTTAGATAGCACTTCATTAACTGATGCAGATATAGTTGAACAAGTTAATAATTTAATTCAACAAAGAGAAGATAGTCCTTATTTTCTTGATTTTTATCTTAATTTTGGAGACAATCAATTAGCAATAGCTAATAACATTCAATTAGATAATCAAGATCCAACTAATCCAACTATATTAATTAAATTATATGAATCTCTTCCATCTCAATTTGATGTAAATTCTACATTGTGGGTTGTAACATTAATTGAAGAGCCTATAGCATATCAAGTTACTTTCCCCCCTGAACCTATAGTTCTCTCAGATACTGTTCCTTTAAGTGGTCCTAATTTTAATTTAAGTGTTAAGGATCAAATAAATAATTCAACTGTATCTTTAGACTATACTACTTTAACTTCAACTGCATTAACTAGTTCACGCAACCAGTTACGAAGTTTATTGGAAGAAAAAGGTCTTGATATCAATATTGATTTTACAGATTTTAATGATTTTATTCATTTTAGTTCAGTTGAAGCTCGTTTAGAAAATTTTTATTATAAAATGAGTTTATTAGAAGATTATTCATCTTCTATTGCTATTTTAAATAATACTACAAATAATAACCCAAGTTCTAGTTTAGCAATTTATGAAGCTAAAATAAGTGATATTATAACTAATTTTGATGAATATGATTATTATTTATATTATTCAAGTGGTTCATGGGCTTGGCCAAAAACAACATCTCAACAACCATATCAATTAGCTACAACTGGTAGTGCTGCTGTAATAAATTGGTTTGGAAGTTCTGATGAAAATAACATAAATTATGGAGGTATATCATTATCTGCCTCTATTTATGACAATCTAAATCAAAATAATCTCTATTATTCCATCCCAGAATATTTAAGAAATGATCCATCAAATGAACCATATCAAATATTTGTTGAAATGGTGGGGCAACTTTATGATAATATTTGGATTTATTATAAAGATGTTACTCAAAAATATAATACTGATAACCGTTTAGAATATGGTATTTCAAAAGATATAGTAGCGGATGCTATTCGTGATTTTGGAATTAAATTATACCAAAATAATTTTTCAAACGAAGATTTATATACTGCGTTTTTAGGTTTAACTCCTCAAGGTGGATTATTCCCTTTCCCTAATATTACAGGATCACTTCCAACTCCTAGTGGATTTGAATATGTTGATACTTTAATATCTGCCTCTAACGATTATATACCGTTAGATGATGTAAATAAATCGTTATATAAACGAATTTATCATAATTTACCGTACCTATTGAAATCAAAAGGTACATTACCGGGTTTGCGCACTCTTATTACTTCATATGGTATTCCTGATACTGTATTAAGAATTAATGAATATGGAGGTAAAGATAAATCTAATACAAATGATTGGGATTATTGGCAAAATACATTTAATTATGCGTTTTCTAATATTGAAAATAATATCACTACAAATTGGACCCTGAATTCTCTTTGGAACTCCCCAGATAATAGACCTTCTACCCTAGAATTTAGATTTAAAATCCCTGATTTATCTGTTGTAAGTGGATCAGCAGCTGTAGATCTTTGGCAAACCAATACAAACTCTAAAATCAGATTACGTTATACTGGATCAGGCTTAACAACAGCTTCATATTCAGGATCAATTATTGATCCATATTACCAATTTACTCATTTAGATTTTTTCCCTAATTTTACAGGTGCCCCAACTTTATCAGCAAGTGTATATTTACCATTTGCAAATGAAGGATGGTGGTCAGTAATGGCAACCCGTAATGGAAGTGATTTTGGATTATATGCTGGAAATAATATTTACGAAGGTGGAGAAAATGGAACCCAATTAGGATTTTATGCTTCTTCTTCAATTACAGTAGCTAATAATGCTTGGACTGGGGGTCTTACTTCCCAATTTATGCCTCAAGGTAATGAAATGTATCTCCAAGAGATACGTTACTATAATACTGTATTAAGTGAAAGTGTATTTAAGGATTATATTATGAATCCTTATTCAACTGAAGGTAATTACTTAAACAGTTCTCCTGATCAATTAGCTTTCCGTTTAACTTTAGGTGGAGAACTCTATACAGGATCTGTTTCCATACATCCTAAAATTACTGGTTCTTGGATTACTACAAGTTCATTTACAACAAATAGTAGTGCTTCATTTGCTTCCCCTCCAGTATTTGTAACAAATAAAGAACATTTCTTTTTCGATCAACCAGTAGTAGGTATTAAAAATGCTATTTCTGATAAAATTAGACTTGAAAATTCTATTATCCCAACAGGTAGTGTTTTATCTCCATTTAGATCATTAGCACAAAATTTAGCTATAAGTCAAAGCTATACTGCAAATACTAATTTACTTGAGGTAGCATTTTCTCCACAAGATGAAATTAATGATGATATTTCTTCTCAAATTGGGTATTTTAATATAGGTGAATTAATTGGTGACCCTCGTTTACGTTCTTCATCAGCCACTTCATATCCAGATTTAGATGCTTTACGAAATGAATATTTTAAAAAATATACTAAAAATTATGATTTAAACGATTATATTCGTTTAATTAAGTTTTTTGATAATTCATTATTTAAAATGATTAAGGACTTTGTACCTGCACGTACAAGTCTTGCCTCTGGTGTTGTTATTAAACAAACACTTTTAGAAAGAAATAAATATCCTCAACCTCAAGCAGATATTAATTCAACAATAGCTTATTATAGTAGTGGATCACAAAATAATTTACCATTTATTTTCCAAAATATTGAAGTATCTGGTACAGTGGCCCCACAATGGAACGATTATAATCCTGGTACTATAGAAAACTTTAGTGGTGGGACTGGTGGAACTATGGATATGTTTAACGGAGTTAATACTTCTCCATATGGGCCAAATGGAACAGGTCCTCAAAACATATTTGGTATTACCCAAAGTTGGTACGAAACAGCTATTACCCCTTCAGGATCAGTTTTAATACTACATGATTCACAAGATGAATTTTATGATGGTGAATTTAGTGGATCTATTTTAACTGTAACTACTCAAAGTTTAGCTCAAGCCTATCCTTTAGATAATACTTCATTTAATTACAAACAAGTTTATTATTATGGAACTAGTTCTGTAGAAAATAATGCATTTGAAAATAATTTTTTAAATAATGCAACATCTCCTCAAAACGGAGAGATACTATTTTTTGAAACTGGTCCTGGATTTGGTGGTTCATATATTCCAAAATATTTAAAAATAGCCAAAATAGATTGTAGTGGAAGTAATAATACTACCGCTTTAGGACAACTAGATGTTATACTTATTAACACTCCAATTGTTGGATACTCTTCTAATCTTTGGATCCAATATGATGTTGTTGTTTTAAACGAACAACCAAATTATTACTTATACCAAGTAACCTCTGCAAAATATTTAAATCAGTCAATTTTCTATATCCCCTCAACATATCCTAATCAAGTATTAAATTATTATGTATCTTCTTCTAGACCTTCTACATATCAACCATTTTTAGCAGGAACAAGTCCTAGTAAAGTGATTGATTTTGATCAAATTACTGTAGGAAACTCATTAAATTATTGGGATTCATCTTCTGGAACTTTTACTTTAGGAAATACTCCAAATACTCCTCTTCAAGTAACTGCTTCTTTACCTATTGTAGGGTTAGGAGTTTCTTCTGCAAATATAAGAATGCAACTTGTATCTGAAAGAAATGGAATAAAAAGTCTTTTACAAGAAATTATTTTTAATACTACTAGTACCCCTTTAACTATAAATTTATCATCTTCAGTATATCCTATTCAAGGAGATCAAATTTATGTTCAAAAAGGTCCATATAACGGAACTGGTACTCTTGCTATAACATATGGTACATTTTTAGTTACTCAAAGTAGAGCAATAAGTTCCTCAAATTGCGAACTTGTAATTTTTGAACCATATGTTACTGAACCCAACTATTATAATAGTGATTATAATTCATTAATTAATAATATTTTAGTTGATCGTTTAAGTACAATATATCAAGATGTAGATTATTCAACAGGCATATCAACCCCAACTAACTTTGATTTATTAATTAGTGGAAGTGCTTTAAAAGCAGCTGTTCAAGATTCTAACTATACTTCAAAACGTGTAACTTTACCTCGTTATGAAGGTGTTAAATCAACTTCACAATATTTAAACCAATGGACCCCTGGAGATACAGGCACATATGGTAAATTACCAACTATAGATAGTTTAAAAACTATGGTTGCATATTGTGATGATATTGGAGGATGGCCACCTGAAAGAGAGAATGCATCTGCTGCATTTGTAAAATATTTAATTAAATCAGATGGTACTATAGTTATTCCTAATACAACTCCAAATTCACTTGCTGATAACAAAGGTACTTTTGAAACTGGAGAAAATATATTGATTCAATATCAAGGAACGGGAAATCAAGCTACTCCTTTAAGAAAAGTAATCCGTGGAGGTACTCGCATTGAACCTATTCTTTATACTCAATATGGACAAGCCCCAGGTTCAACATGGAATACTACTATGAGTTTTGAAGATATAATTCCTTCTGCTACTGGAGTAACACAAAACTATTCTGCTTTATATAATAAAACAACAACACAAGGTTTCAATTTCTCTTCATTAACTCAAGTCCTTTTTAACAATAAGGTTTCCGGAATAAATTTAAGTAGTAATTCTTATCCTATTCCTTTAGGAGCCATACAAGATGGTGTTGATTTAAATATTGAAACATTTTTCACTATTCGTTTTGGGAATAACTCCCAAAATTCAGGAACTAATGTAACATATAATACTACTTTACATGTTTATAAAAACTCATCCCCCGTATATTCTGACCCAACTCCTACTACTATAACAGTACCATATGATGATGTCACTGATGTAAATTTCACCCTCCAATCCCCAGTAACATTAACCGCAGGAACATTTAATCAAGGAGATTTAATTTCTATACAAGCCTTTATAACATGTACTGCTCCAGCTATAGGTTCAGCTACTCTCCAACCTTCATTTTCTAACCAATTCAAAATCTCCCAATACCCAGCATTTACTCTCCCAGTAACATCATCAGGGGTTAATTCAATATGGAACTGGCCTAATTCATCAAGTTATCCATATATAATTACTTCTTCTCAGGTTACTTTAACTAGTTTATATGGTAATCCTAATATTAGAATGGTAGATATTCCTGGATCAGGATTTAATTCAGTAACATTACCTTGGTCAATTAAATATGGAGATGAATTTAAATTTGAAGGAAGAGAAACCTATGTTTACCAAGTAGGAAAAATATTTGCCCCTACAGATAGCGGTTCTGGAAGAATATTTCCTACAGGGTCTATTGAAGTCCATTTTAATAACCCACTCCCAATTTCAGCTTCTTCTGCAGCATTTAATTTAGATCATTTTGTAATTAGAAGGTATATTGATGAAGCTTCCCAAATTTTAATTGAAGGATTTAAACCAGTTGGTTCAAATGGCCCATATATTTTAAAACCAGAATATATAACTCCTGAATTAGATAAAGGGGTTGATGAATTTATATTAATTCTTACCGAAAAAGGCTTGATTTAGCAATATTTATTACATATAATACACCAATAATAAAACACAAATGGGATATTTAAATAACCAAGTCGTAACAGTTGATGCGATTTTAACAAATAAAGGTAGAGAACTTTTAGCAAAAAATGACGGTTCATTCCGTATTACGCAATTTGCTTTAGCAGATGATGAAATTGATTATACTTTATATAATCCAACTCACCCATCTGGTTCTTCATTCTATGGAGAAGCAATTCAAAATATGCCTTTACTTGAAGCGTTTCCAATTGAAACCCAAATCATGAAATACAAATTAGCTACTCTACCTCGTGGAACAGCTAAATTACCTGTACTTGATTTAGGTTACTCTGCAATTACATTAGTTCAAGGAGCTTCACTTGCAATTACTCCTCAAACGTTAAACTATTTAGGAAATAACCAAACATTTGAAACTAGCGGATACTCAGCTACTATTTCTGATGTTCGCCTATTTAGTACATTTACTGGAATTGGAATTAATACTCCGGCAGCAACAGCAGCTAATGCAGCCGTAACTTCAACAACAACCCTTGGAACAAACGTATCAACAACAGTAATTGGTTCACAGATTAATTTACGTGCAACTACTGTTAATACATTATTTGGTTCAAATACCCAATTATCTGCTACATTAACAGTTGTAGGTTTAGATAGTGGTGCTCGTTTAACTATCCCGGTTACAATTAATAAAACAAACGTTTAAAATATAAACAATGGCATTTAAAAGATTCGATCCTGAAGATTTCGTAGTAAGTAGTGACTCAATCACTTCTACTTTATGGTCAACTGGAGCTCCTATATTAACTGAATTTTATACATCTTCTGTCCAAGCAGCTGGATCCTCAGGTAATTATTATTTAAGTGTATACCAAACTGCATCTAATCTTTCTACAGCACAAGTACAATTTGATATTGCTTATGCTGATTCATTAGGTAGTGGTAGTACATTATATAATTCAATTGTACCTCAAAATTCATATACTAAAACAATTTATGGGCAATATCGTTCATTAATTTTAGAGGATGAAAATTCAAATTTTATCTTTGGAAATGGAAATAATACAATAACAGGTTCTTTCTTTTGGGTATTATCTATTGAAAGAGCTAATTATAAACAATCACTTTTTCCTGGTTCTTTAAATCTTCACCTTTCAGGTTCAGGAGGTATTATAAATTTAACAGACAACTCACTCGATAATCCAGTAAGTACATTTATTGGTTCCACTCGCGTTTATCAATTAATTTCAGGTTCAAATGGTACAGCAGGATCACTTGCTGGTAGTGGATATGTAACCAATTCAGGATCATATGGTTTAGTATTTCCTGATTTAGGCACTATTTTGATTAACCCATTTGCTGTATCTCAATCAATTAGATTATTCCCATCTCGATCAAACAATTCAGATGGTTTAAATACTCAACGTTTATTTAATGCTATTTTACTAGGTGATTCATTTGCTTTGAATTCCCAAGAAACCATTACCTCTGATTATGTATTCGTAAGAGCTAGAAACTCAGAATTTAATTACTCAGAAAACCCATCATTTATCTCAGGTTCAACAGGTGAAGTAATTTATAGTAACTTTATTAATGCTCCTCAAGTTTATATTACAACTGTGGGAATGTACAATGATAGTAATGACTTATTAGCAGTAGCTAAAATGTCACGTCCATTATTGAAAGATTTTACAAAAGAAGCACTCGTACGAGTTAAACTAGATTTCTAAGAATGAATGAGCGTATTCAAGTCATTTATAACGTCTGATGTTATTGTATCTCCTTTTGAGGTAAATAAATCATTTACTTTTAAAGGAAATGAATTAATAGCTTCAAATGTAGAAATTGATAGGTATCTTGGACGTAATGTTACTACACTTCCATGGGTATCTGGTTCATATCCAACAGGACAAATCGATACTCAAGATCAAATTTTAGTATATCGTTCAATTAAAGAACTTTATTATTCAAATTATCTTTTAAATCCAGATGGCTCTCCCGCAGCAACTGCATCATTTAATACTGATGGAACAATAACTGGTGCTGCTTATACCCCAAATTATTATAATTATTTAACATCTACTCTCCCAGCAAATAGATATTTTCCTACTACTCAAAATAGTATTATAGGTATGATTTCTATCCCTTCAAATTTATTTGGAGAATATATTAAACCTGGTACTTTTTATTGGACTTCACCTAGTGGATCAATTACTGATGATGGAGAAGGAAATCTATTGTTCACTTCAGCTTCAAATGTTATTTTTTCTCTTTCTTCTTCATTAATCCCCGCAACAACAATAACTCCTACTATTGCGACTAACATGAATGTTAATTCATCTAATGGAATCTCTTATAATTCAAGTACAGGAGTTATTAATTTAATTCCCAACAATGCATTCCCCTCAGCAAGTATTACTTTTTCAATTACTGGATCAGCAAATAGTTTAGATCAACCTGTAGATTTTTATTTATCTTCTTCAGAAGGTTTATCCCCAGTATATAGTGGATTTAGCCCTGTATTTCTAGGAACAACTTTTAGTGGTTCCTTTACAACAACTTTAAATACTGGAGTAGATTATTATTTTTATTATGTTTGTAGTAATACATTTGACATAGGATTTGCTTTTCAACTTAATGCTACTTCTCAATTATTGCCTCAACCTGCAAATATAGGAAATATATTTTATGAACATGGAATTGCAGCTTTAACAAAAGGTGTTGATTCAACTATAATTAACTTTGTTACATCTTCTAATGTAACTTGCTCATTCTCATCTTCACTTACAATTTACGAAACACAATATAAATGCACTATGCGAGAGAATGAATTTAATTTTTCTCAAAACCCAACTTTAATTTCAGGAAGTTCAAACAGTGGAGTTTTATATAACTTTGCTACAGGTTCTTATTTTTCACCCTACGTTACTACAGTAGGACTATATGATAACAATTACAATCTATTAGCTGTAGCTAAACTTGCCCAACCTCTCCCTACATCTGCTGTTACTGATACTTCTATATTAGTAAACCTAGATCTTTAAATTATGAATTGGTTATATAAAAAAGAAGAAATTGGGGACTTTTCTCAATTTCCAAACAATACCTTTGGATTCATCTACAAGATAACCCATACCCCTTCAGGTAAATCCTATATTGGTAAAAAAGTACTTTATCATAACAAAAAAGTAAAATTAACCAAAAAAGATCTTGAATTATATGAAGGTATAGTTGGTCGCAGGCCCGCATATAAATTAGCAATAACTGAATCAGACTGGAAAAAATATTGGGGTTCAAATAAACCTCTACTTGAACTTAAAAAAACGGAACCAATTGAAAATTTCAAACGCGAAATTTTGATTATATGCCCTACTAAAAAGCTTCTAACATACTATGAAACACAAACTTTGTTTGTTTATAGAGTATTAGAGGAACCTGATTTATATTTCAACGACAACATTCTAGGCAAATTTTTCCGAAAAGATTTTGATATCTAAAAAAGATAGCATATCTTATGTCTATGGTAAATGAGTTATTAGTTAATTTGGTCAACCGTGCCTTAGGTCCTGGCAAACGTACTGCTAGAGGAAATCAAGCATATACTTGTCCATTTTGCCATCACCACAAACCAAAACTTGAAGTTAATTTTACCGAAAACAAAGACGGAATAAATAAATGGGCTTGTTGGGCTTGTGGTAAGAAAGGTAAAACCATTAAAAGCCTCTTTAAACAAATCCAGGTTGATGCCTCTTACTTTCAAGAACTAAGTAAACTAGTTAAAAACGTATCTACCGAAGATATAGGAGAGGTAAAACATACTTTACTTGAGTTACCAAAAGAATTCAAAACATTTCTCAACAACAAAGATATTATAGCAAAACATGCTCTAGCTTATCTTAGAAAGAGAAATACTACTAAACAAGATATTCTTAAATACAATATTGGCTATTGTGATTCAGGTCAATTTGCTAATATGATTGTTATACCCTCATATGATAACACCGGTAAATTAAATTATTTCACCGCAAGATCATTTGAGAAAAATCCATTCACCAAATACCGCAACCCTGAAACGTCTCGCGATATTATACCGTTTGAATTGTTTATTAACTGGGATTTGCCTATTATCATATGTGAAGGACCATTTGATGCTATGGCAATCAAACGCAACGTAATTCCACTTTTAGGCAAAAATATCCAACCATCTTTAATGAAAAAGTTGGTAGAATCCAAAGTACAAAAAATATATATTGCATTAGACAACGATGCTATTTCAAAAGCCCTTGGTTTTTGTGAACAGCTTTTGGACATTGGTAAGGAAGTGTATTTGGTAGAACTTAAAGGAAAAGATCCTAGTGAAATGGGATTTGAAGAATTTACCAAATTAGTACAAACCGTTTCCCCTTTAACACAATATAAGTTAATGGAGAAAAAATTATCTATAATATGAAAAAAAGGAACATTAAAAAATCCTATGACCGCATCCTTGAGATTTCTGATGATGCAACTCAAATCACTTTACCTGATTCCCGTTACTATCGTCGTAATGGGAAATATTATCCTTCGGTAACGTATGTTTTGGGATACTATCCAAAAGGTAAATTTTTTGAAAATTGGTTAAAGCAAGTAGGTTTCTCTGCTGACTATATTGTTAAAAAAGCAGCTGAAGAAGGTACCCAAACTCACGAACTGTGTGAAGCATATTTAAATGGTGAAGAATTAAATTTTTTAGATAGTAATGGTAGCCCACAATGTAATCCTGATGTTTGGCAAATGTTTTTACGTTTTGTTGAATTTTGGGAAACGTTTAAACCAAATTTAATTGAAACAGAAGTACATCTATTCTCAGATGAACTTAAAGTAGCAGGCACATGCGATTTAATTGTTGAAATTAATGGTGAACTGTGGTTATTAGATTTAAAAACATCTAACCAACTTCAAACAACATATGAATTACAAACAGCAGTTTATGGTCAATGTTATGAAGAATGTTTTGGAAAGAAAATAGACCGTTACGGTATTTTATGGTTGAAATCATCTAAACGAGGTGCTAAAAAAGATAAAATGCAAGGAAAAGGATGGGAAGTAGTTGAATCAACTCGTTCATTTGAAGAAAATATTGACATCTTTAAAACAGTAAAACGCCTGTTTGATCTAGAAAACCCAACCCATTCTCCAGTATTTACTGAATTTAGAACAACGGCTAAACGAGAATTGTAATACGTATAAGTATGATAAGTCTGGTTCAATTGTTAAAGGAGGTTCAATCCCAACCTAAAGCTATTTTGATGGCAGGTCCTGCAGGTGCAGGAAAATCATATACACTTAACCAACTTGGTCTTAAAGATTTCACTATAATTAATGTAGATGATGATTTTGAAGCACTTTTACAAAAAGAATTAGGTAAATCTGATTTTGCTTCAATGTCCCCTGAAGAACTTTCCATTGCAGCTAAAATGATGGGAAAAGCTAGAGCAACAACTAAAGAAAAAGAGTTGCTAGCTACAACTAATCTAAACAATGTTGTAATAGATGGAACTGGTGCTTCATATAAAGTAGTGTCAAAGAAAAAAGAGGAACTAGAAAACATGGGATATGATGTTTTTATGATTTTAATTTATGTTTCACCGATGACCTCGTTAATTCGTAATGCACAACGTGGTAGAAGTTTACCTACAAGTGCAGTATTAAAAAGCTGGGCTAGTGTAATGAACAATATTGAATCATACAGACAATTATTTGAAAATAACATAGTTGTAATCAACAATGATCCTTCTGATGCTAATAAATCATTCAATTCAGAGGAAATCCAAAAAATGTTCCCTAATCCACAAGGTAAAGAAAAATCACCTGAGGAATTAGCAAAATCAAAAGCAGAAAAAGAAGCCGTTAATCAACAAATACAATCTCTACTCCAAAAAGAACCTGAATTTGATTCTATAGAGACAGCAAAAAGTAAAGTAAATGAATTCGTTCGTTAAATCACTCATACAACCCATTCTAGAGACAGAAGGACAAAACATTGCTCTAGTGCCTGGTGGTTTTAAACCACCTACAGCTGGTCACTTTGCATTGGTTGATGAAGTAGCTAAAAATTCAAATATAGATAAAGTAATCGTCTTGATTGGACATAAAAATCGAGATGGTGTCTCTAAAGAGGAAAGTTTAGAAATCTGGAATCTCTACAAAAAATATCTTTCATCTAATGTTGAAATTCAAATAGCAGAAAAATCATCTCCTATTTCAGATGTTGCTTCTATTATCAAAAACAACCCACAAAATATGTACTACCCTGTAGTAGGTATTCGTAATGAAATGGATTTAGGTGATCTAAAACGCTTTGATAGCTTAAAAGGTAAATACGATAATTTTAAACCCCTTGTAATTCAATCAGAAGAAGGTGAAGATCGTATTAGTGGTACAAACACACGTGCTGCTTTAATCGGTGGAGAAAAAGAAAGATTTCAACAATATCTTCCAACTGAACTTACAGACGAGGAAAAGGATAAAGTTTGGTCTATCTTAACTAAAACCCCTGTAGAAGAAGGTACTTGTGGTTATAATATAGATGCTGCAACTGGTAAAAAATTAAATACACCTGGGGGAATTGAAGAAATGTATGCTGAACCAAGTAAATTTAGCTACCCTCCAATGATTAAATCACTTACAGAATATATGTTGGATAAAGGTATGAATATACGTCCTTTACCTAAAGTAAAATTTGTAGATGATGACGCTGAAAATGCACAAAATTTCTTTGGTAAAACCGCGTATTACGACCCGAATAACCGCGTTATAGTACTTTATACAATGAATCGTCATCCAAAAGATGTTATGCGTTCTTACGCGCATGAAATGATTCACCATATGCAAAATTGTGATAATCGTTTAAATAATATATCTACTACTGATATTAATGAAGATGATTATCTATATAAATTAGAAGAAGAAGCTAATCTGAAAGGAACCATGACTTTTAGAGAGTGGACAGATACATTAACTGAAGGTGTTTTAAAAGAAGAAAAAGAAGATGACTTAATTTCATATCCTAGCAATTTTAAACCGGATACAAATATATTAGTTGTTTTTAAAAATAATAAAAATTATCCAAATTTAGAACCTTTATTTGATGAATATGGGTATGGTTTTTACTATCCTGAAAATAAAACAATTATTTTAGATGGTGAGGTTTTTGTAAATTCTAATTTAGATTTTAAAGACATGAAAATTGTTGAAGCACATGAAATAGCCCATTTACTTTTAGGACATACAGGCCCATACTCAGCAGATGATGAAATGGATGCTGATTTAGGAGCTTATTTATTATTAAAAGATAAAGGATTTTCAACAGAAAAGTTAGAAAAACAATTTAAATTTCGACATGGAATTGATTTTAATGAAGAATTACTTGAACGAGTAAAAGATATGTTGTAAATTTGCCTAAATTTTAATATGAAAAAAACACCTACATTATTAGATTTATACGAAGCAATTAGACCTTATTCCATTTATTGTGATATGGATGGTGTACTTTGTGATTTTGACCAAGGATATGCTGATTTAACAGATATGTCAACTCAAGAAGCTAATGCTGTTGGAAAATCTTATTTTTGGGAATTATTTAGGGAAAAACTTGAAGAAAAAAATATCAAAGAAAAAGATTTTTGGGCAAATCTAAAATGGCAACCCGGAGGAAAAGAACTTTGGTCCCATATCCAACAATACACTCCAAATATCCTTTCAGCCCCAGCAGTAGATTTTAGTCTTCCATATGATGAACAATTAAGTCCTGAAAAAAATCAAGCTATTCAAGGAAAAAAAGAATGGATTTCAAGGAATCTTAGTAGTGTAGGTGAAGAAATATTTGTACCTGCTCCTCAAAAAGCTATATATGCTGGTCCAAAAAACATATTAATAGATGATATGGAAAAAAATACTGATGCTTGGAAAGCAAGTGGCGGTAAAGCTATCCTTCATACTTCAGCTCTAAAAACATTAGAAATTCTTAAAGAAAAATACAAGTTATAATGGCAGATTCGATTTTAAAAAAAGAGTTTAACAAACGTGATGTAGAACGTTTACGTAACCTTGTAAAAGGTAAATCGGGTGATCGTACTACTATGGGAATTGGTTATAATGGTGAAGAACAACAATCACATAAAGAAGGTGATGTTTGGGAAGAAAGAGGTAAAACTTGGACTATCCGAGATGGTATTAAAGAAAATGTTACTAAACTAGATAAACTTAAAAAAGTAGCAGTTCCATTGTTTTGTCCAAAATGTAAACAGATAATGGATAAACAGTTAGATCCATTTTATTTTAAAGCATATGGTGAATGTGTTGATTGTAGAGCTAAAACCGAGACACAAATGAAACTTGCTGGTACTTGGACAGATTACACTAACCAAACATTTAATGCTGAAATTGATCAACAAATACAAGAATATAAAAAATGGTTTGAAAATATTTTAGCTGATACAGCTAATGGTTTCGTTTCTGAAAATGGTGAAGTACAAAAATGGGTTGGTGGTATAGACAAAGAAAAAGCCCAACAGTCTTTAGACGATGTAATCAAATACTTAAATTCACTTAAAAAATAATGGATACTCTTATAATGATTGAAACTATAATTGTAGCGGTAATTACTGCTATAGTTGGACCAATTATAGTAAATTGGGTAAAACTCAAAATGGAGAAAAAAGATGAAAAAACTCCTGTACGTGAGGCACTTGAAACTTCTAATCTAATAGAAGATCAATTAGATATAATGATGGATGAACTCAATTGTGATCGTATATGGTTGGCTCAATTCCATAATGGAGGTCATTTTTATCCCACAGGTAAATCTATTCAAAAGTTTTCCCTTTTTCACGAAAAAACATCCCCAAACACCCAAAACATTCAACATACCTTCCAAAATATCCCAGTATCTTTATTCCCTAGAGTATTAGCCAAAATATACAAGGATACAGAATTGGCAATTGATGATGTAACATCAGCAGAAGATACATACGGTTTAGAACATTTAACACTTCAATTTGGAACTAGATCGTGTTGTATGCTTGGTTTATACAGTTTAGATAATCATTTAATTGGTGTATTAGGTATATCATATAAAGAACCACATCATTTAGTAAAAGACGAATGGTCTTTTATTAGACAGAAGACAGGAGTTATAGGAACACTCCTCTCCGAATATTTATACACAAATAATAAGAAAAAATAATGGACAATTTTGACTTAAAAAAATTCTTAAAGGAAAGTAAAGCTCTTGAGAATTTAAATCCTTCAATTAAATCATTAAATGAAAATGAAAAGGATTATTATAAAGACGCTGAAAAAGATGATGCTGCTCATATTCGCGATTTAGAAGATGATATGAAAAATGATAAAAAAGCTTCATTAAAAGAAAAAATCAAAGAAATGATTGTTGCTGAATTAGCTGAAGAAACAGTTGTAGATGAAACTGATCCTGTTTACGAAGGTGAAGATGCTGAACTTGAAGAAGCAAAGAAAAAAGATGAAGAAGTAGAAGACGTTGAAGTAACTGATACTGAAGAAGAAATGCCTGCTGAAGAAGCTCCTATTGAAGATGCTCCTGAAGCAACTGGTGGTATTGAAGATTTAGCAGCCGATATGAAAGGTACAGAAGCTGATCTTATGGACCACTTAATGAAAGCATTCCAGATTGCAAAAGGAATGAACAATGAAAAACTTGAAACACAAGTTGGAAACACACTTAAATTTTTCGTTAGCGAATATATTGGGGGTGGACAAGACTAATATTTAATAATCTATAATTAATAAAATTTATGAACACAACTGAAATTTTAGACACAATTAAAGAACAAGTTGCTATTATGGAAACTGAGCATGCTAAAACATCAAAAGCAGCTCGTGGACGTGCACGTAGTGCAGCTAATAGCATTAAAAAACTTGCAGCTGATTTTAAAAAGACTTCAACTGCAGAAGACAAAGCTTAATTAAACATACTATAATGGACTTTAATTCTCAAGATTCACAAGAAATAATGCAGAACTTTAAGTCTATCGTTGGTAGTCGTTTAGAAAAACTTTATGATGAAAAGGGTGCTGATGGTGAACTATATGCTTATAGTATCGCCGTTAGTAACCAAAAAAAGAAAAAAGCTAAAGAAGAAACAACTGATACCCCTATGGAAAATACTAGATTAAAAGAAATGATTCAAGCGGCTTTATCTAAGCCATTATCTGAAAAAAAAGGTAAAGATTTAACAGGCCCTAAAGGAAAACCAGATGGAAAAATTGATTCTAAAGACTATTTAATGGCTCGTGATATTGCTATTAAAAAAGCTAAAGGTAAAGTAGATGAAGACCTTGATCTAGGCCATACAGATGATGAACCTCATATGCTTAAAGCAGATCTATATCGTATTGGAAAATACGCTATGGAACTTTATAAAATGGTTGATCAATATGAAGGTGAACAAGAAGTTGATTTTCCTCATTGGTGGCAAGCAAAAATTATTCAAGCCAAATCTTGCTTAGTTTCAGCAAAACATTACCTTGATTTCGAAATTAAAGAACCTCAAATCGATGCTATGGTTGATGTTGCTGCTCAAGAAGATGTAATTGACGAGATGTCAAAAAAACAAATTAAAAAACGTGGTAAAGTATTTGATGCTTTAAAAGCTCAAGGTATGCCTGATAAAAAAGCAGGCCCTATTTCTACATCAGTGGCAATGGAAGAAGAAATTAAAAAGGCTATTTTAGCTAAACTTAAAGAAAAATAATGACACGTGATCAATTAATTGATAGAATTAGAAACTTAACTAAACAAGTTTACTCAGCTACTACAATTACTCCTGAAGAGGCTATTGAGTATGATGAATTAACTAAGTTTCCTGAACTTAAGAAAGTTATTGTTGATTTACTTACTTTAGAATATGATAATTTTCTAGAGTCAATTGATTGGGTTGCACCACGTCCCACTACATTTCGTATTAATTTACAAAATGGTCAATTATTTTATTTAATCTATGGTAAACGTAGTTGGATTGCACAAATTGAAGGTAAAAAGTATTACCTACTTAATTTACCAGAAGAAGAAAGAGCTGCTCAATCAATAGCAAATATTTTACGCTATGGAGCTAAAGCTGAAGAAGGAGCAGCTGAAGGTGGTGCAGCTGATCTAGGAACAGAACTCCCAGGAGCTGAAGCACCAGCAGAAACCCCACCAGCAGAAACACCAGAAGAAACACCTGAAGCATAATGGACGTTTTAGAAAAATTCTTATATAGTATAGCATATAAATTTCCAAAAGGATATCCTGACATGAAAAATGAGCAGGATATTTTAATTTTAGAAAATGAATTTAAAAAACTAGGTATTAATTTGATTTTAGAAAATCAAGATCTAGTTAATGCTCTAAAACAATCTGGTTTATTTGATGAATATGGAGATATAGAAGCATCTGGAAAAGATACTTTAAAACTTATATTTTCAAATATTCCTGGAAGAGGAAAACAAGCTGATCAAATGCGACTTGATGTTTATGATGCTATCAAGCAATTAGCTGATAAAGGTGATTCAATTTCAAATTTTAAAAAATTAGCTACTGGATCAAGTTTAGGAAGTGCTCAAGTTGATTTTGATGGGAAACGATATAGATTAATTGTAAAAGGTGCATCTGAAGAAACATCAAGTGATACTGATGTTAAAGAAGCTTTAGTTTCTTTATTTTATTCTTCTAATATTGAAACACCATTTGATGCTGAAAATTATCAAAATAGAATATCTCAACTTATAGAAATTTCTAATAAAGGTATTTCCGGAGAAAGTCCTGAAACATCTAAAAAAGTAGCCTCCTATCTTCAAGCTATTTCAGGAGAACCTAAAAAACAATATATCGATTTTATTAATCAACCATTATCATCCGCTTTAGCTATTAAAGAGGCTTATCCTGGACAAAAACTTATACGAACAGGAGTATTTAATGTTATTCGAAACAAAGCTCAATCTTTAACTGGTATTCCTGCAGACAAGTGGTGTCCTGGTGATTTATATGTTCAATTAGGTCCTGTTGAAGGTATTGAAAATGCAGATAATATAGAATTATTAAATGATATGTTTAATGATTCCTGGGGAGATAATTCAAAACCCCTTACAGCTGTTTCTTTAAAACAACAAGAAGCTCAAGGAGGTAAAGCAAAAGCACTCCTTAACAAATACACTAAAGTTAAAGACGACTACAATTTAACTTCAGATGAAATTGATTTTGATGAACAACAGTATATCAATGGTATACAAGAATTAAGAAAGAAAATTTCATCATATATTCAAGGAAACCCAAATATTCAATATAAATTAGACTCTGGAAATCTTAAATCGGATGTTAAATTCTTACGTGGCAAATATGCTGCTTTAAAATCTATTGAATTTTTATTTAGACAATTCCCTAACGATCAAGTTGATGATGCTATTGTAGCCCTAGCAGGATTCGCATTATCTCTTTCAGGAATTAACCCTACATTTTTTAAAGTAACAGGACAAAAAAGTGGTGAACCTGGTAAAGTAGATGAATTTCCTAGAGGACAAAATATTGTACTTTATAATGTTGACGGTGATTATGATCCAATTGAAATTCAAGATTCATCAACCTTTGGAGGTTTAAAAATAGATTTTACCATTGAAAAGGGAGGTAAACCCTATTCAGTTACTATTAATGCTAGAAATAATGGTAATACTCAAGGAACCCTTGAAATACAGAAAATACAACCTGCCTCTTAATATTTATAAACATGGATAAGACACGTCTAAAACAACTAATTAAAGAAGTATACCACCACGTTACAGAAGAAAAATGTAGTTGTGGTTGTAATACTTGTGAAAACGTAGGTAATGCTGGTGTTATTTTAAACGAAAGTATAGCACCTAAGGAAATATTATCGGAAAACTTGCGTTATCACGTTGTAAATCAACTCCCACTTACCGAAAACACGTTCCGATATGGTTCGGAAGCTTTTCTTAATTTATGGGCAGAAGCTCGTGCTTTATATTTACGTGAAATCATTCATGTAAATGATGATGATAAAGAAATTCTAGAGGAAACTGATTTAGGTAACTATGGAATGTATGAAAATCAAAGAGTACCTTTAGGATTACCTATGTTGGAGGAAGAAGAACTTGAGGAAGCTGAAGGTAAAAAGAAAAATCCACCAATTGGAAAACCAAAACGTGGCGGATCTAAAAAATTCTACGTTTATGTTAGAAAGCCTGGAGGTGGAGTTAAAAAAGTATCTTTCGGTCAAGTAGGAATGTCTGCTAAAATAAACGATCCTAAAGCACGTAGAGCATTTGCTGCACGTCACGATTGTAAAAATAAAAAAGATAGAACAAAGGCGTCATACTGGTCATGTAGACTCCCAAGATACGCATCTTTATTAGGTTTAAAAAGCTCATTTTCAGGATTTTGGTGATGGAAGATAGACTACAGAAACTTATTAACGAAGTTCTTGAAGAACAAAAAAGCAAACGTGACAGATGTTTACGTATTGCTGACCGTAAATTTGACAAACCATCGGCTTATAAATCCGGTGCTGTAGTTAGATGCCGTAAAGGTAAAATTTGGAAAGGTATTAAAGAAGAATTAATTCGAGAAAAAGCAAAAGAAACACTTCGCACTTGGTTCAAACGTAAAGGAGCACCTGGTAAAAAAGGTGGATGGGTTGATTGTAATGCACCTATTAGAAAAGATGGTAAAATAACAGGCTATAAAGCTTGTGGTAGAGAAAAGGGTGAAACCCGCTCAAAATATCCTTCATGTCGCCCTACACCTGCAAAATGCAAAGACCCAGGTAAAGGTAAAAAATGGGGTAAAACAAAATGATTTCTTTAATTAAAATATTAAAAGAGGTTTTAAATGATAAACAGCAAGAAATTGTTAGTATAGCTAAAGAATTTATGAATTCTGATAGTTATAATTCTAATCATGACTGTAAACGTTCTACTTTTGAATTTATAAATTGGCTTAAAAAAAATAAAGGATTTGAACCTAATGCTTTATTATTAGCTCCTCCTGAAGATATTAAAAAATTTCCTGGCAAAAGTAAAGAGGGTGATTCACATATATTTACTATTATAGATGGATATGGTGTTGACTTTACAGCAAACCAATTCCCAGGAATATCTGAACCACTAAAAATAACACCTGAAAACCAAATACCTTCAGAATATAAAAAAATAGGAGGTTATTATACATTATATCCTGATTGGTTTGAAAATGGTAAAACAGCTATTAAAACTAAGTTTAATAATTTACCACAATGGTTTCATGATGGATTTAAAAAAAAAGGTTTTAAACCTGATTTAAATGAATCTATTGATAAGACAGCAGGCGTGTGGGATACTGATGAAAAATTTAAAGATGGTAGTGATTTTAAAATTAAATTTAAAGTAAGTGATGTTATTGATTTAGCAAAAAATACACCTGTAAAAGAAATAGATCCTAAAGATATAAAATACAACTTTAGTGGAAGACAAGATAGTGATCCATCTAAAACTAAAGAAAGAGTAATGAAAGCTGATTTATCTTATCCTATTATTGCTGTTCAAAATGAAAATGGTAAAATATTTGCTATGCTAGATGGAACGCATAGATTAGAAAAAGCTTTAAATTTAGGACTAGACAAAATTAAAACTAAAGTATTAGACAAAGAAGACTTAATTCAATTTAAAACTGATAAATTAAAAGAATCAATTAAATTAATAGACATATTAAACGAAGTAGATCCTAAAACAGGCACAGGCAAAAAACCTAAAGGATCAGGTCGTCGTTTATACACAGATGAAAATCCCAAAGATACAGTTAGCATTAAATTTAAAACTGCTCAAGATATAAAAGATACGTTATCTAAAACATCGTTTAAATCAAAAAAACACGCTCGTAAATCTCAAATTATTAATTTGATTCACCAACGTGTTAGAGCAGCTTATGCTAAAGCAAAAGATCCTAAAGTAAAATCTCGTTTAAAAAAAGGACTTGAATATATTACTGCTAAAAAAGAGGCATCTAAAGAAAAAACAGAACGCTTACGTAAAATGAAAGAAGCATCAGACCCACAAGCGGGTAAAGCTGCACCTTATGGTTCAGGAT
>Ga0194115_10001568_pt1 | contig 29013 bp, 27 predicted proteins | sample TA2MahsurfametaG_3_FD_148656 | JGI IMG/M metagenome (GOLD analysis project Ga0194115, IMG submission 148656) | Freshwater microbial communities from Lake Tanganyika, Tanzania - TA2015002 Mahale S4 surface | ecosystem: Environmental > Aquatic > Freshwater > Lake | place: Tanzania: Lake... | reverse complement strand
CTATTCTCTGTGGCACTATCCCGCCGGTTTCCCGGGGTGGGCGTTACCCACCACTGTGCTCTGCGAAGTCCGGACTTTCCTCGATGTATTGCTACACCGCGATGGTTCGGGCGACTCTTCGTTACGAGTTTAGAGCCCTTTTTGAACCTTGTAAATATTCAGCCATGAGATAAAGCCCCATGTGACTAGGGGGAGATAGAGGACATAGAGCGTGCCGGCTGGGTAATAGCTCTTTCAATATCAAAGGCAGATGGACCGAAGTCAGTATCAATATCTACTGAAAGTGACAGCTCACTTACATTGACAATGCGTCTAACATCTGTGAAGCCCCTAAATTTGTAATTCCAAGATCTGGAACCCCCAGAAAGCCTGTTGCTACCCCACCACCAGAAAGGTAAATCGCCTTGAAACCTGATTGCTCAGCCAAAAGTGCGCAATTGGCATTAATTACCCCAACAATTTGTAGTGGAGACTCAATTGCTCATGCTTAATTAAATCTACCCCCAGATTGCGATCTTACATCTCATAATCTATCACTTAGATCTAAAAAAATTTGATACTTAATTTACATCATTGTAATTGACATTTACAACAACTTTGATAACTTAATTACATGCATGCAGTGGTAATTGGCGCAGGTGTAATTGGCTCATCTATCGCCTTGCAGCTACGACGATTAGGTCATAATGTAATTGTGATTGATCGAAACTCAGCTGCAGGTATGGGATCAACCAGTGCATCTAGTGCAGTAGTTAGATTTAATTACTCAACCTTTGATGCGGTTGCACTATCTTGGGAGTCCTACTTTTTATGGAAAGAGTTTAAAGAGTTAATTGATGGCACAAATGGTTATTCAAACAATCCATTAAGTAATTCCCAGCAACATTATGCATACCTTGAGGATCGTGGTTATGTGATGCTGGATGTGCCAGTTCTCTCAAATGATAAAACTACGGCACTTTTCGATCGGGCCAAAATTCCATATGAGATATGGGATCCAAATACTTTAAAGAAACAAATGGTTGGTATTGATGCTGGTAGGTATTGGCCAAATAAACCAGTCAAATCAGATCAGTTTTGGGACGAAGCAACTGAGGAGTTAGGGGCAATATTTTCTAAACATGGTGGATATATTTCAGATCCTCTTCTAGCTGCACAAAACTTTGCCCAAGCAGCCAAGCGAGAGGGGGTAAATTTTAAATTTAGAAAGGTAGTAAGTGGAATTGAAAAGAAAGATGGCAGGGTTTGTGGTGTTCAGGTAAATGATTTTGATCCCCAAAGTAAGAGAGCTTTCGAAACGGTTGGTGAGATGATTGACGCCGATGTTGTTATAAATGTGGCAGGTCCTTGGTCGACCCAAATAAATCAGATGGCAGGCGCTGGGAGTGATTTCACAGTGGAGTTAAAACCATTACGTGTTGAGGTGCACCAGATATCAACACCGAAGGATATTTTGCCTGGCCCCATCATGGGAGATTTAGATCTTGGTACCTATGTTAGATCTGGCCCTGGTGGAGTTTCCTTAGTGGGTGGAACAGAGCCAGAGTGTGATGTGCTTGAGTGGGTTGAGCCAGATAAGGTTGATGAGGTTAATATGACACGAACTGTTGAGGTTTTTGAATCACAAACCTATCGATTTGCTCGGCGATTTCCAGCAGCCCAAATTCCATCCACCCCAGTTGGCGTAGTTGGTATTTATGATGTCTCATCTGATTGGACACCAATCTATGACAAAACTGATGTGCCAGGGTTTTATGTGGCAATTGGAACCAGTGGAAATCAATTTAAGAATGCGCCAGGTGCTGGCTTGATTATGGCTCACCTCATTAATGAGGTGGAAAAAGGGGCAGATCATGATCATCAGCCTCTGTTTTATCAATGTAAAAAGAGTCAGAGCAAAATTAACTTAGCCACATTTTCCAGAAAACGAGCCCGCAATTTAACCAGCGGAACGGTTATGGGTTGAGCGATATTGGTGACCTAGGTAGGTCTTTGTCGCCTTATCATCAGCAGTTAACTCTGTAGCGCTACCACTCATCTTGACCTTGCCAGATTCAAGAACACGAACCATCGGGATCATCGGTAAGTAGTCTCACGACCTCAATAACTTGACAATGATTTGCACTAATCGAGAACCACTTTGCGACGCTCTCTCTGAAGGGCTTTTTAACGACGATTCTCTCAACATCAGTGATCCGTGGAAGCATGGTTAATCCCTACCTGCTCTGTTCTTATTAAATTCTTTTAGCAATTCCTCAGATGGCGGATATGTTCCTGGAAGTTGCGCGCCAGATCGAACTTTCTCAAGAATAAATTCCTCAAGATAATGTTGCTCTGATGAAGATTCAGCAACTTCAGGAGCAATTTCTTTTGGAACAACGAGAACCCCCTCGGCGTCACCTACAAGTATGTCGCCAGGAAAAACTGCAACACCTGCGCAACCAATAGGAAGTTGGAAATCGACGGCGTGGTGATGAATTAAATTCGTATTCGCAGTTATCCCTGCAGTGAATATCGGAATGCCGATTGAATCAAGTTCATGCGAGTCACGGACAGCTCCATCGGTGATAAAAGCCAATCCACCTCGTTTAGCTAATCTTGTGAGGAGTATTTCGCCTGCGGAAGCTGCTCGTGGATCGTTTCGTGAATCCACAATAAGGGCCTGGCCAGGTTCTACACTTTCAATTGCCAAGCGCTGTGGGTGAAGTGGGTCTTTGAATGCTTCGACTTTGTCGAGATCCTCTCGTGCAGGAATGAACCGGAGCGTGAATGCCTCCGCAACAAACCGAGAATGACTAGGCGTTCGAAGCATGACTCCATTTAAAAAGCGATTTCTGAGACCACGAATGAAAAGTTGATTCTGGATTGTTGCAGTGCTTGCAGTAGAGAAAGCTTTGTAGACATTTTCTGATATGCCCATATTTAAACCGTGACGCTTATCTTGTGCTGGGCAAGTAGGCCCTGATCTAACTCGATTCCCAAACCGGGGGAGGTCGGTAACGTTACCCCGTTCCAGGTTATCCAGGGGGTGCCCGTTGTTACATCGTTGACAAAATACAGGGGTCCCAGGAGATCCCCCGGGACTTCAGGGGTTATCTCTGGCGCAAGAGCGAGGAAATGTGCCATTACTGATGACCCCACCCCTGTCTCAAGGTTGGAACCTAGCGACACGCCAAGGCCCAACTCGGTAGCTCGTCGCGCCGATTCCAAGCACGAGCGCAATCCACCTTGTTTGCCAGGGTAAAGCGAGACAACCTTAAAGGATTGTGACTCTGCAATTCGCTCTACATCATCTAAGGTCCATACAGACTCGTCAGCCATGATTAGCGCAGGTGTATTTGCTTGTAAGAACGCGCTCTCCTTGACGAAGCGTCTTGGATACGGCTGTTCCACGCACGTAATATTGAACTTTTCGATTAATTCGATGATGGTTTTCTCTTCATGTGGACGCCACCCTTCATTGGCATCGACTAACAATGGAAACTCTGTGCCAATCACATCACGCACAACGGCTAACCTTGCTCGATCCGCTTCTATATCCAGCCCTACTTTGACCTTGAATGCCTTGCCGCCATGAGTTTTGGCAATTTTAGCCATCCCACGAACTACTTCTGCCTCGCGCGCTGGCAAGACAATTTTGGTGGGAAACTGTGTGCGCAGTGGACCCCCAAAGAGGTCTGAGACACTCCTATTCTTCTCTTTTCCCTCTACATCAAGGCAGGCCATCTCGACCGCAGCACGCAGGAAGGGGCGATGTCGGGTCCACTGCTCGATGGCTCGGGAGATGCTCTGCCAATCATCGACATCAATTCCCACAATTGCCGGACCAATTTTTCGAATGAGCAAGTCGGCTGAGCCAACTCCCTCCTCTCCATTCCACCCAACCGCGGCCGTTACTTCGCCAGCCCCGACAGCACCATCGGAAGTAGCCACCTCAACGATGACATATTCATTATGCGTAGAAGAGCCATGGCTCGTCTTTGGTAGCATTTCCTTCTTGCGCTCCATCAAGATTAAATGAGTCCGTAATTGTCTAATTTTCGACATTACACACCCAATTCCGGTAATGCACGCTTCCAATTTTCTTGGATGATCATGTCTATGATTTTTTCTGGCACTTGTGGCATACCAGGGGCTTGAGCCACTTGATTAATATTGCGCAAACCAGCGATAACCTGGTCGACTGAAGCAGAAGGGAAATCTGAGCCTAAAAGCAACTTATGCGTTACTCCATACTCCATAGCAGTAATCATCGTGTTCCAATATCGCCAGGGTCGATAGTGAACGGCGGAGATATCTGCGTACAGATTGGGCGCCTTACGCATCAGCACAATCAAATCGGTCTCCCATGGATGGGCGATATGCGCAACAATCATCCGAAGTTTTGGAAAGGCCATGCAAATGGGCTCTAAGGCAAGCGGGTTGGAAATATTCAAATTCCCTTTGCTGGGGAAGGAGGTTCCTTGATGCCAAATCACTGGCACGTTCAACTTTTCACATAATTCAAAGACTGGCCAGTAACTCTTATCCCGAGGGTCAAAATGTTGATATACCGGACCCACTTTTAAGCCGCGTAAGCCTAGTTCGTGTACGGAACGCTGCAACTCTTCAATATGGCCTGATTGCGAAGGATCAACTGAGGCCCAACCCACTAATTTCTCTGGATGTTGCGCGACATAGTTGGCGATAACATCGTTTGGAACCCAAACCCCCACGGCTTTTGCTTGCAGACCGAAGACAACCGTGCGGTCAGCGGTGTCTTTGCACGCCGCCCAGTGTTGCTCCGGGGTTGAATCATAAGAGTGTAGATCGAGCGACCCTACATGAGCTTTGCCCCCCGACATTTCTAATTTTACCAACTTCGAAGCAAGGGCTTCTGATGCAAACTCCTCTGCTATATGATCTGGGTACCACATCACATGGCTATGCACATCGATAATCATTTATGTCTTAACCGTAGGCCTAGTGGAGCAACTTTCAAGTGTCGCGGAATCTCACACCGCGTAGTTACGTGTGGTGAACCATAAAAAGCTCCAACTTTTACATTTCCCGCAATTGAGAGAAGCGCAAGCGCATCCGCAGGAGCAAGATTAAGTTGGGTTTCAAGAAGTTTCATCGCTTGATCAATAGCTAGATAAGAACTCTTTTCAAAGGTCTCGTCAACACATAACACCATGACATGCTCTTCATCGATAAGCCATGGCCACTCTGGGGCAGCTCCGGGAATCAATTCGACCTCAACGGTGACTTCAGCGGGAATCTCGAGCCCTACCCCGGAGATCTCACCATCTCCCTGAGCAGCATGAATATCGCCTATATATAGGAGCGCCCCGTCAACGAAGACTGGCAATAAGACCGAGGCTCCACTACGGACCACCGTCTGATCCATATTCCCGCCATGGCGTCCAGCGATTCCCGTTGATGCACTTGCCAGCGGGGCAGTGCCTAGACAACCAATCATTGACCTGAGCGGAATTGTTATCTCGGGGGAAAAAACCACGCCTTTTGGTGAAACTTCACAAATTCTGCCCAGTGGTTCAGGCACTCGCCCAGGATTAACAGCGCCAGCATGGGCATGGCCACCACACCAACCAAATTCATCGCAATTGATCGAGAGGATGTGAACCAACAGAGCATCTCCTGGTTTGGCTCCTTTGATTGAAATCGGACCCGTAACGGGGTTTCCTTTACCTGGCGTTGGCTTAGGCAGCGGGAAGGCTGTTGCAGTTGGGCGATGATTCAGAAGTGCTCCGGCTCGAGCGTCGTGGGTGAAGAACACAACTCGATCTCCAGATTCAATCTCAAAAACTGGTGGCAAATCTGGAGTGAAATTGCTCTGAGAAAAATTTCTTTCAACCCGATGCATCAAATGGCTACTCCTTGTCTGCGTTGAATGTTGCTAAATAGAAATTTTCAATTGCCTCTACAACTGCTTCGATGCTCATTTGGAGCAGTTCCTTGCCCAGCTCATCAGGAATAGTCCCAGGATTATCACCATAGCCATTCATTTTCTGCCAAGAACCAGCAAGCTCTACTCGCATCGGAGCAATCCATGAATCACGCTTGGTTAAGGAGTCCCTGTCAGGCCAGAGTGATGGAGGTGGATTACCTCCAACTAGATGCGGTGCGATTGCCTTGACCATAGCTGTCTCAAAAGCTCCAGCATGGCCTGGAACACGACCATAATCAAAAGCATCCGTTTTCTTGATGCGACTCCAGGCCACAGACCACCAGGAGGCGGCAGCAACATGGATATTTAGTTGCAGAGCGATATCGCGTGCAGCAAGTTGGAATATCTCATGATTTCCACCATGGCCATTTATGAACATGATTTTTCTGAAGCCGGATTTGTTGAGAGAGCGCCCGATATTCATTAAAACTTCGAGTAGCACCTTTGTGTCAAGTGAGATGGTGCCACCAAATGGCAGATGATGATCGGAGGAGCCAAAGGGAAGTGTTGGAGTGACAAGAATTGGAATAGAACTCGAAACGAGTGTGCTTGCGGAGCGAGTTATGTGTTCAACCTGCAAAGTATCAGTCCATACAGGTAGGTGTGGGCCATGTTGCTCAATGGCTCCGATAGGTACTATTGCCATTCCGCCTGCTGCAGCAAAAGCCTTTATATCTTCCCTGTTATGTTCGGCAAATAAGCGTGATGGCATTTAGGCCTCCGGGATTGCGATTGAGTCAGAATTGAACGATTGAAGTAAATTTGGGGCAAGACGTTCTAGCCACTCTTTTGCTACTGCCACTCTGCGCGCTTTGGCAATAGCAATCTTTACCGCCTCATCAGTCGTATGGGCTCCTGCAGGATAAAGTTTTTTTGCGTTAGTAAGCCCAAATTTGACGCACAATGGGGCGCCTGCGCGAATCAAGTCGTGCATCTCAACGATTCGTATCGTTCCACCGCTGGCATCCATTGTTTCTACATAAATATCTAGTGGAATGTCGACTTCGCGTCGAATCTCATGGATTTGTTCAAGAGTTAAATCCGATGGAATATTGACGCTCCTTGCGCCCAATTCTTGAAGAAGTTTGACCATCGGCGGATTCGCTGCAGGCACGTAAGCGCTCACTTTCCAGTGGATATTCTGAGGCCAGATTCCCTCCGCCTGACGCTCCCGAAAGACCTTCAGGAGACCCAAGTCGCCGATCAAGAAACCACGAACCCCAAACTCCAGGGCCCGATCTACATCGGCTACTGCTGCATCGATTTGCGCATTACCGCGAATCGAGGAGTAGCCCGCGAACTTGCTCCCGGTATGCGCAAGCACTCCGATATCAAAGCCCGCTCTCGGTCCAACAAAGAGACAGATTTCAATTTGCTCTGACGCGGCAAGTTGAACCATATCCTTGATCTCGCTCTTAAGTAAGAGCATTCCACCACTACCTTGAGAGATCCGATTAAGGGTTACACCCAAGTTCTTTGTCTCGCGAACCAACGCCTCGAAGACCTTTGGACCCTCTATCGAAGGAACCTCGATTCGATAATGCCCACCATCTTTATAGGTGCGGATACTTTCGATTGCAGACACGTTCATCTAGTTCAATCCCAATTATTTATTCTTGCGTGGGTCTTCTAATCCTAAAAGACCCAAAGCGTCGGCATGGATGATGTTCTCAATCTGTTCGAGAGAGACGCGAGGCAATTTAGTTCCTTCGAGGATGTCATTGACAGCCCTTAGTCGCTCCATGGCGTATGCTGGAGTGGTCACTGGGAAGTCTGAGCCGAAAAGCAACTTATGCATCGTGCCCCACTCAGAGGCAAAAATAAGACCTTGGTACAACTGCCACGGCCGGGTATAAATCGCTGATACATCCGCATAAACATTTGGATGTTTACGGATAACCGCCACCGTATCCCAAACCCATGGGTGGCCAATATGAGCCATTACGATCTTGAGATCAGGGAAACGTAACGCTACTTCGTCGGTCACTGTTGGATGTGAATAGAGCAATGGCGCCTCTCGTACAGGTGAAGTTCCTGTGTGAAAGACGATAGGTAGGTTGTGTTTCTCAGCTCTGGCATAGAGGCGAAGGGCTTCTCGACCAAGTGGATCAAATCGTTGATAGTTTGCGCCAAGCTTCATACCTTTCATACCTAACGCGACACATCGATCAAATTCTTCAATCCAATCGTGGCGATTAGGGTCAACTGAAAAGAACCCAATTCGGTGTGGGTGTGCCTGTGTGAACTCATAAATCGAATCGTTTATTCGATCCTTATCGTCAGGGGTGCCCACGAACCGATTAGTATCTGGGACATGGATGTTGAAGACAACGGCAACATCAGCAGCTTCCATACCACGCTCGTAATCAGCCCAACTGTTTGTGGTATTTACAGGTGGGCCAGAGTGCCAACCTGAGTAAGTCTTCATTTCAGAGGGCGGGACTTTGTGTTTATGGGTTGGCCCATGGGTATGAACATCGACAATCATTGCGGTCTCCCTCTATTCAATCGCACAGGAAATGCTCGATAACGTTCTTGGTAATTCGAGAGACCTTCTCATCGACTAGAAGAGCTGAGATGTAAGTGATTGAGCCCGTCGAAAAGACTTCACCACCATTGCCGGGGAAGACCTTGAAGACCATTTCAGCACCGCCATTTTCACCTGGATTCTGTCCCATGGCTAAGCTGATAAATCCCTCGGCGGTGTTTGGCGTTCGCTTGTCAGTTTCGTGACCTGAAGCCCCACCAGGCACACGCTCGTGGAGGGTTTTTTCACCGAAGAGATCGCCATCACGCAAACCAGTACCTTTAAAGATCCAGTGCTGAGCGTTTGTCACTTTATATGGGGCCGATGTTCCCTCGCCCACGTGATCAAAGATGACACCCACCAATGGTGCCGGAGACTCGAAGGTTTTATGGAATCTATTGTCAAACTTTCGTTCCTTTCCATTTAGCCAAACATCCATATCAGTACCTGCACCATTATGGTCAGTGAGATAGCGAACTTTGGTTTCATCAACATACTCCACTTCGCAGTCAAGTCCATTTCCGCCCAGGTACATAAAACGTCCCCCACGATTGAAAACCCAATCTCGGACCCGGATATACTCTTCGCGGAACCAATATTCTGGATGCATCTCGGTAAGTAGAGTCTTGTACTGATCTAAATCCAGAGTTCCATCTCTTAACTGCATATCACTATATACGTCATACTCGTAGCCTTCACGCTCCAGCCAACCAAGTAAGCGCCACATCCCAGGAGCGAGCGTCGATGCCATGCGACCAACCATCGGATCTGACACTTGCTCATCCTCGAGTACCATATTGTGGATTTCAGGTCGTTCGAAGGAGAGCGATGGATAGCTTTCATTTGGATACATCTGCGAACGTGCAGTTCCGAGGTAACGCGCCAGGTCCTGTCGCGAGTTAACTGTTGGCTTGTCAGGGAGCCCGTTATCGTTTATGTAATTACTTCGTCCGCCGAAATTATTGTATGCATTCCAGTTATTGGTAGCGGCTAATACTGCAATCTTAGCTTTTGGCCTCTTAGGAGCAACAACCCAAGGCATCGAGAAGAACTCTCCACCCTCATTTTTTAGGTGAATGTAATAAAGCCCCGACTTCTCTGGCGCCTCTATTCGCCAAGTCATCAATGGACTGGGAAACCCAACCTTATTGAATTGCACGCCAGTTTGGGTGAAATCAGTATCTGGAAGCATCTGCACCATAGCTCGAGGGCCGTGTTCGTCTAACCAGGTGACTACACCATGCGACTCTTTCCTTAATCCATATCTAAATAGCTCAACACGGCAAGAAGTTGTGGAGTGGATCCGAATTGTTGATTGTTCTCCTGAAACTGACCACTTCGGCCACATGTATCCAAGGAGCTTGTCTGCTAACAATCTAAATTTGATAGGTTCGGCCACCGGAAGAGTTACTTGGACATGTTTTGACCCGTAGCCCGGCTTGCCTAGAGTCATTTTGTAATTACCCGGTTGCAAATCAACATCAATAGCGCCGCTCATAAATGACTTGGTATGGGCGACAATAGCGTCATCCTTCATAAATTCTACAGAGACATCGGACACTGCCAAGTAATCCTGATCACTTACGTAACCAACTATCATGCGCATCCCACCATGCTATCGTAAGAAGTGATTTAAGACATTCTTCGTTATGTCTGACAAATGCTTATCGACCAGCAGAGACGAGATGTAATTCATCGACCCAACCGAAAAGACCTTACCTCCTGAACCAGGAAAATCCTTGTACACCATATCTGCACCACTACTTCCGGGCTCGTCGGGGTTCAATCCCTTAGCTAAAGACACAAATCCCTCTCCTGTGTGTGCCGTTCTATTGTCCGTTTCATGACCAGATGCCCCACCCGGAATGCGTTCATGTAGAGAATTAATTCCAAATTTATCTCCATTCTTCAAGCCAGTACCGGCAAAAATCCAGTGATCTTCATTCCGACATTCGTAAGGCGCACCCGTTCCCTCGCCATCACAAACAACTCCGATGAGTTCAGCAGGAGAAATATTGGTCGCTTTATGGAATCGATTGTCAAAGCTACCCACCTTGCGATTCTTTCGATCTGGATCTCCAAGACTTAACTCATGAAATGTATTCGAGTTATCAGTGAGATAACGAACAGTTGCTTCATCTATGTACTCAACTTCGCAGTCAAGTCCATTTCCACCTAAGTACATAAAACGACCTCCTCGATTAAAGACCCAATCACGGACTCGGGTGTACTCCTCTCGATACCAATATTCTGGGTGAATCTCGGTGAGCAGGGTTTTGTAGGCATATAAAGGCAGGGTGCCGTCGCGCAATTGATTATCGCTGTAAATGTCATACTCATAACCTTCGCGCTCGAGCCAACCGAGGAGACGCCACATACCTGGTGCAAGGCTCGAAGCTAAGCGCCCGGACATCGGGCTCATCAATTGATCGTTCTTCGGGACCACATTTCCGAATTCAGGACGCTCAAAAGAGATTGGCGGATATTGATCATTAGGGATCTTCCAGAAGACATTTTTTTCTTTTGGTTGGTATCTACTCAAATCTTGGCGAGCATGCACTGTCGGCTTGTCGGGCAAACCTTCTGGATTGATATAATTTCCTCGACCACCATAATTATTGTAAGCATTCCAATTATTAGTCGCTGCGAGTACGGCTATTTTCGCCGTCGGTTTCTTGGGGGCAACAATCCATGGCATCGAGAAGAATTCGCCACCTTCGTTCTCCAAGTGAACGTAGTACATGCCGGATTTCTCTGGTGCCTTAATGCTCCAAGTCATGCCTGGATTCGGGAATCCGACCGTGCCAAACTGGCAACCTGACTGAGCGATATCTCCATCGGGAATAACTTGAGTCATAGCTTTTGGGCCATGTTCGTCTAGCCAAGTTACGACTCCGTAAGACTCTTTCTCTTTTCCATATCGGAAAAGCTCTACTCGACAGGAAGTCGCGGAGTTAATTCGGATCCGAGAATTTTCCCCACTGACTGACCAACGCGGAGACATATACCCGACTAGTTTTGTGGAAAGAAGTCGGAATTTGAAGGGTTCCTTTGCGGGCAGGATAATGTCAACATGCTTGAGGACATATCCATCTCTAGCAAAAGTGACTCGATATTCGCCCGGGGCCAGATCGGCAATGATTGCTCCAGTAGCTAGAGATTTAGTGTCGAAAACGACATTTCCGGAACTCTCAAAAAGTACACTTACATCATGAAGCGCTAAATACTCCTCAGAGCTTACGTATCCAATGACTGTCATGGTGACTCGTATTTCTCAAGCGCAAAATGACATGCCACTTCATGTGCACTTCCTTGATTGAGGGCGCTTTGAAGCTCCGGCTTAGTTGTCGAACAAATCTCAGGGTTTCCGAGTTTGGCTCGTAATGGACAGCGGGTGTGGAATGCACATCCCGTTGGCATGTTCGTTGGGCTTGGAATGTCACCCGTCAAGATAACTCGCTTGCGGTTCTTCTCAATAGTGGAATCCGGGACCGGAACAGCAGAAAGCAGGGCCTGGGTATAAGGGTGCTTTGGATTTTCATAGAGTTCAGTCGACGATGCGATCTCCACAATGCCACCCAAATACATCACTGCAATCCGATCAGAGATATGTCGAACTACCGCTAGGTCATGTGCGATAAAGAGGAAGGCAATTCCTAGAGTTTTTTTGAGCGATTCAAGTAGGTTGACTACTTGAGCCTGAATGGAAACATCTAATGCGCTGATTGGCTCATCACAAATGATGAGCTCTGGCTCGACTGCTAAGGCTCGCGCAATACCTATTCTCTGCCTCTGGCCACCCGAAAATTGATGCGGATAACGGGTAGCAAATTTAGGATCGAGGCCAACAAGTTTCAGAAGTTCTTCGACGCGATCCTTTCCCTCTGCAGTCTTGAGGGGGAGATTATGCGTCTTGAGTGGTTCGGTAAGAATTTGGCGAACAGTTTGTCGAGGATCAAGGCTCGAATATGGGTCCTGAAACACCATTTGCACCTTACGGCGAAGTGGTCGCATCTGACCTGAATTAATTCCAACTACTTCAGAACCGTCGATGAGGATTGATCCTTCATGTGGATCATTTACCCGCACAATGGCCCTACCTACCGTTGTCTTTCCGGAACCAGATTCACCAACAAGTCCAAGGGTTTCTCCGCGGTTGATGGTGAAGCTAACGCTATTTACCGCTCGAACATAATTCTTAGCTCGCTTGAGCAGGCCAGTGCCAACAGGAAATCGGACTGACAAGTTATCAACAACGAGAATTTGGTCGTCATTCTTATTCCTCATCGCGTAACGCTCGCATTCATGGAAGCTGTACTCTCTGGATGCCAACATGCGACGCTGCGACCTGGGAGCACCGTCTCTAGTGCTGGCTTTTCAGTCCTGCATTTGTCAGAGGCTGATTCACATCGTGGGGCAAATGGGCAGCCAGCGGGAATAATGCTCATATCTGGAGCCACGCCAGGGATGGGATGGAGCTCATCATCGCGAGGGCGATCAAGGCGTGGGATGGAGCGAAGGAGACCGGTGGTGTAAGGGTGTTGTGGGTTAGCAAGAACCTCACCAGTTCTCCCCTGCTCCACTGCATTTCCGGCATACATAACTGTGAGATTCTCGGTGAAGCCCGCCACGACACCCAAATCATGAGTGATGAGAATCAGGCTCATTCCCAACTCCTTTTGCAAGTTTGCCAAAAGCTCAAGAATCTGGGCTTGGATCGTCACATCAAGCGCTGTTGTGGGTTCATCCGCTAAAAGAAGCGATGGTTTAGATGAGAGCGCCATAGCAATCATCGCGCGTTGTCTCATGCCACCAGAGAGTTGGTGGGGATATTGCTCGACGCGGACTTTAGCCGATGGAATTCCGACCAAATCAAGGAGCTCCACAGCTCTGTTGAGAGCTTGCTTCTTATCTACATCCTCGTGGGCTCTCAATTGTTCAGTAATTTGCTGACCAACTGTCAAGACTGGGTTGAGGCTACTGAGTGGATCTTGGAAGATCATGGCGATGGAACTGCCACGAATCTTTCGAAGCTCTTTCTCGGATAGGCCAATCAATTCTTTTCCTTGGAATTTTACGCTGCCAGCAGTAATTTTTGAGGTTTTTTTTGGAAGCAACCCAATTAATGCTAAGGCGCTTACACTCTTGCCCGAGCCCGACTCCCCAACAAGAGCCATCGAATCACCCGCATTAATCGAGTAGCTCAAACCACGAACCGCACTCACATGACCCTGCGAACTATTAAATTCGACTCTCAGATTACTTACTGTGAGAAGTGGCTGATTCATTAGCGTACCGACTTTGGGTCGACAGCTTTACGTAACCCATCACCTATGAAATTAACTGAGAGGACAGTTAACACAATCATAATTCCCGAGGGCAGAAAAATCCATTGCTCAGCGATCAAGATTTGACTCTCCTGTGCCAAGTTCACCATTTGCCCCCAACTCGAAATGGGAGGACGAACGCCTAAACCGAGAAAACTCAATCCTGCTTCAGTCAGAATTGCACTTGCAACCCCGAATGTGGCAACTACTGAAAGTGGCCCAAGGAGATTAGGGAAAATATGACTTGTAAGAATCTTAGGAGTCCAAACCCCAACAACGCGAGCTGCAGTGATGAACTCCTGTTCACGCAAGGTCAGTACCTGTCCGCGTACAATCCGCGCAGATGTGGGCCAGGTGGCTAGCGCAATCACAAGAATCACGTTGAGCAAGCTCGGGCCAACGATTGCTATGAAGATGATGATCAAAATCAATGCTGGAACACTCATAAAGGCATCTGTAACTCGCATGAGGATGGTATCAACCCACTTACCCATGAACCCCGAAAGGAGGCCAACGGTCACCCCAATTACGAGGGCGACAAGCACTGCTCCAACGCCTACGACCAGAGAAGTCCGGGCTCCAAAAGCGACGCGTGCCCAGACATCGCGACCCACATTATCCGTGCCAAGAATGTGGCCATTTCCCGGGGGCTGACGCACCGCTTCTAAATCGACATACTCTGGACCGAGCGGTGCCAGAACATGGGCAAACACCGCCATCAAAATTATAAGCGACAACACAAACGAGCCAACGAGCGCGAGTCGGTACGATTTGAAGCGAGCAAGGGCTTCCTGAAAGTTTGTCTTGTAAATGACTTCCCCAGAATTAACCAATTTCCTTGTCTTCTTAGCCAAGGCGCACTCTCGGATCTGCGAAAGTGTACGCGATATCAGTGATAAGGTTGGCGATCACAACAGTTATCGCAACGACAACGACAATTCCCATCACCATGGGAACATCTCGTCCACCGGCAGCTCGAACTGCCAACTTACCCATACCCTCCCATTGGAATACCGTCTCAGTAATAACTGCCCCAGCGATAATTTCGGGCAAATGCAAACCAATAACGCTGATAATGGGAACGAGCGCTGCCTTGAGGGCGTGGTTGAAAGTGACCCGACGGCTGCTTATGCCCTTCGATCTAGCCGCGATAATAAATTCTGAGTGGAGCACGTCCAACATGCTTGCCCGAGTGTAACGGACTAATTGGGCCGCTAGGACCAGAGCAAGGACCGAGACCGGCAAAATCATATGTTTTACCAAATCCAAAAAACTGTCATCAGTCAGACTGTGCATACCACCTGCAGGGAGTGCATTTAGCTTTACTGCGATGAAGTATATGAAGCTGAGCGATAGAATAAAGCCAGGAATACCAGCGATAAGAATAGGAATCGAACCGACCACATAGTCAATCCAAGTATTTTCCTTCAGAGCCGCCAAGATTCCAAAAAGAACACCGAGAAGTACTCCTATGAACAGTGCGGAAAAAATCAAGATTGCAGTATTGCCGGCATATAACTTCAAGACTTCAACGACCTTGGCATCTTCTGAAGTGGAGTAGCCAAGGTCTCCGGTGAGAGTGTTACCCATCCAAATTCCGTATCGCACCAGTATGGGTTTGTCTAGACCTAATTCAGCGCGTTTAATAGCGATATCCTCGGGCGAGAGTTGCGCTGCTGCCTCAGGAGTAAGCAAAGTATCAAGTTCATCGCCAGGGGCGAGCGCCAAGCCAACGAATATTAAGGTGAGAGTGATAAATATGACGACAGCACTCGAAACTACTCGCCTAATCAAAGAGGGTAGCAACGCAAACCTCCAAATTCATAGGGTAATCCTGAATTCATAATTTCAAAGATCTTTCGTTGCTTACCCGCGATGGGGAAGAGGCATCTAGCACACCTCTTCCCCACCAAACAAACGAGTTACTTTGGAGCAATGGTCCAGCTAACAATTCCCATGCTCGAATCGCGATCATTTGGATAAAGCTGGAAGCCTCCACCCACACGTTTGCTGACCACATTGTATGTCTGTCTGATCCATGGGGTGTAGAACGGGACCTCATCGTTAAGGACCTTCATGAGTTGGTTCTCGATTTCTACAATCTCCTTTGCATCAGTCTCTGTACGGAGTTTGGCGTAAAGCTCAGGAACATCGCACTTAGAGTAGTAACTGAATAGCGGTTTCTTGCAGTCAAAAACGCTAAAACCACGCGCAGTTCCCAAGCCTAATGAGCCTCCGGAGTTGAAGGTCAAGGCCCAAGTGTCTGTATCTGCCGTCGCAATGCGGGTCTCTGCTGCCCATGCCGCATTTTCGAGAACATTAAGCTTGACTTTCATTCCCACTGCCTCCAGTGCTTGCTTCATAGCTACTGAAATTGTTGCATCGCCAGAATCTCCCGCTAGAACATTGATCTTATATTCCTTACTAAGATCTACGCCACTTGCTTTGAGAAGCGCCTTTGCCTTGTCAGGGTTGTGCTCGTACTTCTCCAATGGAATCCGGTTTTGATCGAAAGCAGGGAACATCCACCGAATGCTTCCGCGGTTCTTCAACACGTTCTTCAGGTAGGAGCGGTAGTCGAAGGCGAAGAGCACTGCTTGACGGACCCGCTTATCACCAAATGTGGGGTGATCATTGCGAAATTGGAAGTAACGAGCTCCAGTTGTGTCATTCCATACCGAATTATAGCCAGGAAGTTTATCTACCTGATCCTCGAGCGTTGCGTTCACATCGATTGCAACATCAACCTCACCCTTTTGGAGGAGTGGCAAGATGTTTGTCTCTGGAACAGCCAAAAGGAAAAACACCTTGTCGATTTTTGGCTTGCCACCGTAGTAATTTGGGTTTGCCTCGAGCTCTAGAAATTGATAGCGCTTGAACTTCTTGACGGTGTAAGGGCCAGTTCCAATCGGCTCTGCGAGAACGAAGTCTGAATCCTTCCAAGTCTTAAACTCTTGTCCTTTGTGAACTTCGCTGGGGATAATCGAGTAAACTGCGTCAGTTAGGGCGCGGAGCCACTGCGCATCGCTAGCAGCGATGTTGATTTCAATGTTGTATGGATCGATGACTTTAACGCCCGAAGGCACACCCTCTTTTTTATCTTTGAGGTCAGCGCAGCCCACCACAGCTTCCCAAAGTTGTGGTCGGTAGCCAATGTAGTTATAGGCATTGATGCGGCAGGTAAAACCAATAGTCTCAGCAACATCTGTCGCGTCGAAAGTTGAGCCGTCATGGAATTTGACGCCCCGGCGGAGCTCAAAAGTGTATTTCTTCGCGTCCTTCGAAACGGTCCACTTGGTGGCAAGTGCAGGAAGAATAGTTTTCTCATCTGGCGCAATTTTCACCAAGTTATCAAAAATCATAAAGTTTATAATGTGGTCAGTACCCGAGCTGTTTCGGCTGGGTCCAAAGGCATTAGACCAGTCGCCCATACGAAGTATGCGCAACACGGATGGCGGTGCCACAGCGGTAGGCGTCGCGGCAGCAGGCGCCTTCTTTTTTACCACAGACTTCTTTGTTGCGGGTTTCTTATTCTTATTATTGGATGCACCCGCGGAACTCGACAACGGGATGCTTAGAGCAAGGGAGGAGATGAGCCCCAGTACCAAAACCTTACGAAACAATTTCTGCATGAATAATCCCTTCGGACTAATGTCTTCCCGGTTCACATCAGCGCCAATTGCATTGACCCTGACCGCTCACGGATCGGACGGTTGCGGAGAGGGTATTGAACAAAATCACGAATGACCAGAGTGTTGCTCACTCTAAAACAGTTAATAAAAATGATAAGTATTGGTCAACTTTTGTTATGAAACTAGAGGGAAATAGCGTCCTACATCGCTGATACGAAACAGGCGTTGAGCTCAGGTTTTAAGGCCACCCCTAACCCCGGAGCGTCAGGTAATCGGACGACTCGACCATCGCTATCCAAGCGTTCCTCGAGGACGCTCTCAGAGTAGTAAAACTCACCGATGATGTCTGAGGGAAAGCGCATGGATAAACCTGGAAGCGATGCGGCGACCTGCAATTGTGCTGCTGCGCCAACTCCAGACTCGCCATTGGAACCAATGATTGAATCAATTCCGAACGCAGCGGCAATCATCCCCAGCTGTACCGCCTTGCTGGGGCCGCCACTCTTTCCAACATAGACGCTTACCACATCAGTAGCTTGCGCTCGCAGTACGGCAACCAGATCATCGAGCCTAAAAACGGATTCGTCGGCGACGATTGGTATACCTAAACTCCTTAGTTCAAACATCCCTTGAAGATCCCCTGCCGCCACTGGCTGCTCAAAAAATGCCGGATTGTTCGCTCGCATGAGAGATGCCATAAGGCGAGCTTCGCTTCGTCGAAACCCCATGTTGGCATCAGTTCCAAGAAAAGTCTCGCTTCCTACCAGATTCCGGGCAAAGGCAAAACGATCAGCATCGTCAATTGGATCCATTCCAATTTTCAATTTAAATGCTCCAAAGCCCAAATTCGAGGCAGTCTCATAAACGTGCTTGATCCGAGCCTTATCTCCACTGAGTGAGAACTTGATAGGAATTTCTCGCCGTCGCGCCCCACCAAGGGCTTCCGCCATGCTGATATCTAATGTGCGTGCATAAGCATCCCAGAGCGCAGTATTGACTCCTGCCTTTGTAAATGGACTTCCCGCAAGTGTCTGCTCAATAATCGCTTGCAGATTTTCTACCGGAGCTATGGGTTGACCCATAAGTTTTGGAGCAAGCACTTTTTCAATCACTTGTTTGGCTATCGTGCCATCTTCGCCTACCGCGTACAAAGTTCCACTCATCTCGCCAATTCCGGAAACTCCAGCGGCAGTAGTCACCCGAATAATCAAAAAGTTCGAGTGATCATGGATTCCGCTTGCCCCTCGGACAACTAACGAGGGATGAACTTCGGGTGAGATCGATAAGGTCTCAATCTTCGTGATCGGAGAATGAATGCTCGGGCGGTAGGGAGCCAAGGTTTTTCTCTTTAGATCTCAGTAAATTTGGCTGCTATCTCCGGTTTGAGCGCAACGCCTAAACCAGGAGCATCCGGCAACCGAACTACTTTTCCATCGCTATCGAGTGGCTTCTCCAAGATGCCATCGGAATAGTAATACTCCCCAATGATATCTGAAGGAAAGCGCATGGATAATCCGGGTATCGCCGCTGCGACCTGTAACTGCGCTGCCGCACCAACTCCTGATTCACCATTAGATCCGATAACGGAATCTAGGCCAAAGGCATCGGCAATTCGACCCATCTGAACGGCTTTATTCGGTCCACCACTCTTGCCCACGTAAATACTCATAACGTCAGCTGCATCTGCGCGAAGAACTGCTACCAAGTCCTCCAACCGAAAAACTGACTCATCGGCAACTACTGGGATTCCCAATTCCTTTAATTCGTGCATGCCTTGTAGATCTCCAGCCGCAACTGGCTGCTCAAGAAATGCAGGTTTGTGCGGGCGCATCAATTCCACTGCAAGGCGCGCCTCGCTGCGGCGATATCCGGTATTTGCATCTGTCCCCAGGAAAGTGTGCTCACCAACTAATTTACGGGCAAATGCAAATCGAGCCCCATCATCAACGGGATCCTTACCTATTTTGAGTTTAAAGGCATGAAAACCCATTTTTGTCGCTGTCTCAAAAACTTGTTTGATTCGATCTTTATTACCACTAAGTGAGAACTTGATTGGAATGGTTTTTCGAATCGCTCCGCCAAGTGCCTCTGCCATTGAGATCTCAAGTGTTCGGGCATACGCATCCCAGAGCGCGGTTGCGACTCCTGCCTTTGTAAATGGACTAGCAGCGAGAGCAATCTCCATCAAAGCCTGTAACCCTTCGACAGGTGCCAAGGGTTGGCCAATCAACTTAGGTGCAATGGCATGTCGGATTGCATGCTCAGCTGTACCGCTATCTTCACCGCTCCAACCCAAAGTTCCACTCACCTCACCAATTCCCGTAACTCCCGCGGAGGTGGTGATCCGCACGATAAGAAAATCAGATCTGTCGTGGGTACCGCTTGCCCCCTGAACAACCAAGAAGGGATGAACTACTGGACTTACCGCGACAGTCTCGATTTTTGTAATGGTGGCATTGATGGATTTATTCATGAGGGGAGTTTCTCACTCATTAAACATTTAGGCTAGAAGCAGATTCAACAAAAGCGCTAATTATTTGGGTAAGGTCCCTGTGCCAAGTGCGAGCGCGAACATATTCCGAGTGATTGTCGAGAGCGTGTCATCAATAGGTAATCCAGCTCCCCAGTTGATCGATCCAACGCTGATAACCAAACCACCTGCAGGAGTTGTGTAGGTCACTAAATCTGCTCCAGCACCTGGTCCGTTGATTCCACGCGCAAGCAATCGAATATTTGCTGGGCGGGAGGCATTGATTTTGTCCGTTTCATGTCCAGAAGCGCCACCCGGACAACGCACTGCTAGAGTTTGAAATCCGAAGTGCTCACCTTTCTTTAGCAACGTGCCTGCAAAAATTGGATGCTCTGGTTCAAGCACTTCGTACGGGGCGCCAGTTCCCATGCCGGCAAAGCTCATCACCACACCTAACAGAGTGCTTTCAGTTTCGTGCCGGAGTCCAAAGCGACTCGGTATGAGAGCACCCTCTCCGGTGTACGCGCGGTGCGGTAACCAATCGGAGAGATCCATGTCGTAGACAGTCATGGCATCGTCGTGAAGCTCTACGCTGCAATTGATGCCGTTTCCACCTAAATAAAGTAATTTTCCGCCTTGATTTACCCAAGCCTTCAATTTTTCATACATCGTGATGGTCCAGTACTCCGGATGAGTGCTGAGCACTACGACCAAGTAGTCATCTAGGTTTAATGTGCCATCATGCAATTGATTTTCCGAATACAGGTCGTGCGCTAAACCCTCACGTTCCATCCATCCAAGTAAGCGCCATTCACCCGCAACCAGGTGCTCAGAACCAATCTTCTTTATCGGATCAGTGATTGATTCAGTGAGATCAATGTTATTGATTGGTTCGGGACGATCGAAAGAGAGTGGCTCGAAAGTATTGTTTACCCACCAGACCGCTCCAGTTGGTCTGAACCATGGTGATTCTTGGGTTACCGAGATAGTTGGCGCATCTGGCAACTTATCTGCTGCAACGTAATTACTCCGACCGCCCCAATCGTTATAGGCATTCCAGCAGATATTCGAGGTCAAGAGTGCAATTTCTGCTTTCGGGGCATGAGGGGCAACAATCCAAGGAAAAGTAAATGTTTCACCAGAGCACCCTTTTAATTGAATGTAATACAGGCCGCTAGTTTCTGGAGCTACCAAAGTTCGCGCATCTAAGTCGGGCCAAAAGGGAAAACGCTCGTGATTCCAGCCCACCCCACTCTGTGCGATATCGCCGTCGGGCAGAGTTTGCGAATCACCTAGAGGGGCAAAGGGTTCGAACCGACCAATCTCACGTACATGTTCTACTTCCCAACCCAGTCGCCACAGTGAAACATCAATCACCTCGTGAGAGCTGAACCGAATCTCGGCCTTCTCTCCAGAGCGACTCCATTTCGGCCAGATATAACCAGTTAACTTCTTTGACATCAATCGAAATTGCTTTGGTTTAGCCTTAACATCATTTGTGTATTTACTTAATTTGGAGCCATGAGCCGGATGTGAGATTGCAACGTCATACTCCCCTGGCGGAATTTCGCCATGAATAGCGCCTGACGGAGTTGATCTGAATAGAAAAGCTTGACTCTTATCTGCAGAACAAAACTCAACTTGTGCATCCGCGATTGCCACAAACATCTCGTCACTTACATATCCAAGAAGCATGCGCTACCTTAACGGGAGTTCGTAAGCTGTTTGTAGATAGATTAGCGCAGCATCTTGCATATCGGTTATTGAAATGAACTCATCCGGTGCGTATTTCCAATCCCCAGGACCCAGAACAACTGTCTCGAGCCCTGCAGCGGCCATGTCAGCACCATCGGTCACGAAAGCTTGGGTGGGCAATGACTTGGATATCTCTGCGCTCTGATTGCGAACTTTACGGAATGCCCCATCTAACGCCGTAATTATTGTTGATTGTGGTTTTCCTAGTAGCCCTTTCTGTGCGGCAGTAATCTTGATTTCATACTCACAACCAGAAACTCGGTTCTCGTCGATAATCTGCGCCAAGTCGGAATAGACTGTTCTGCGGTTCATGTCGGGAAGAGTGCGAATATCTCCATAAAGTTCCGCAGTGGGCGCGACACAGCCAGCCGCAAAGCCACCGTTGAGTATTCCCACAAAAACGGAGGGCAAATCAGGTAAATCTTCGATCCGCTTACCCGTCGGACTCATTGCGCTAATTTTTTGATAGAGCGAGACTGCCGCTTGCAGCGCATCAACGCCATCCTCAATGCGGGAGACATGTGCTGCCTGCCCGCGCACAGTGATCTTGAATTTCACTGCACCACCGTGAGCGTAGTAAACCTTCATGTTCGAGGGCTCCCCGTTGATTCCATAACCTTCATAAGGACCTTCTGAGGCAAGTACATATTTGGCCCCTAAGCCGACCGTGTCATGGTGCATCACCGCCTGGAGAATGAGATCGCGCGGCAAATCTTTCCGTCTGGCGGCTGCCTCAATTGCAGCAACCATTGAAGCTAACCCACCCTTCATATCGGAAATAGCCGCTCCAAAGAGTTTGTCTCCCTCAATCCACCCTTCAAGTGGATCACCGCTCCAACCTGTGAGGTGATAGGCGCCATCCATGTGCGCGTTAAGTACTAATGGCAATTGACCTGAGTCGTGCCCGCGAACAGTTGCAATAACATTTGGTCGTCCTACAACAACATCTTCATCGTGAACTTCAATGCCTTGATGGCGCAATCTACTTGCCAAGAAGGCTGCCAACTCACCTTCGTTATCTACATCACTCTTAAAACTTGCCACTTTTCTCGCAAGGCTGACAAGGTCATCACGACTGATCGCGTCTTTGATTGACATGCCAAAAGCATAAGGAAGAGTAAACAGTTTGGGAAGGGCGTCACTCTCACATTTACGCTCGATAAAATGTGAAATCCCTACTTTACCTCTCACGAAGTGGGGCATAGTATTAGCTCCAAGCACCAACGGAGTCCGTTGGTATCTATAAAACTTCCACTAGAAAGGTTTATCTGTGAATCCCGATGAGAACCTAGAAGCATTGAGCAAGAGCCCAGATGCTCCATTCAATATCTCGCTTTTGCCAATCCAATTCATGGATCGCAATTTCTATGCATCAGGACAAGTTGCCAAACGAGGCGATCAAATGCTCGCAACTGGACTGGTGGGCAAGGAAGTTAATATGAAGCTCGCCCAAGAGTGTGCATGGCAGTGCGCCATAAACGTTCTTAAGTCAGTACAAAAAGAGCTTGGCTCACTCGATCGGATTGAATATGTAGTCCGGCTCGGGGTTTACGTATCGAGCGCAGATGGATTCTCAGATCAGCACCTAGTCGCACATGGGGCAAGCCAAGTAATCCTCAATGTCTTTGGTGACGAGCGAGGCAAGCACACTCGTACCGCTATCGGTGTCAAATCCCTACCGTTGAATTCCCCTGTTGAAGTCGACGCGATTTTCAGAATCAAAGAATAATGTTGGACTTTCTTTTCAGTGGAGGACTCATAGCCGATGGCTCTGGTTCTCCACTGCGACGAGGCAATGTTGGAATTAAATTGGGGCAGATCTCAATAACTGATAAAACTCCCGAAGCAACACGATCAATCGATATTACGGGTCAAGTAATTGCTCCAGGTTTTGTAGATATTCACACCCACTCTGATCTCACACTACTTTCAAATCCGTTAGCAGAGAGCAAAATTCGCCAGGGGGTAACTACCGAGGTAATCGGTAACTGTGGCTATGGAGTCGCGCCCAATCCCTATAGTGATCGGGCAAATCCACTTCGCTCAGGGTTAGCTTTTATCGATGTTGATCCCGCTATCGACTGGAGTTGGCACGATCAGGCAGGTTTTCTTGGGACGTTAGATCAGTCGGGCATCTCTCTGAATGTTGCTTCTTTGATTGGCCATATTCCCATCCACACCGCCGTGGCAGGTTTTGGTGAGAAGGTCGCCACACCTGAAAAGATAAAGCAAATGCAGGAATTACTCCGCGAGAACATGTCAGCTGGAGCGTTTGGCTTCTCCACTGGATTAAATCTCACTCCAGTTTCTTACGCATCAGAGGAAGAGTTAGTAGCTCTAGGCGAGGTAGTCGCTGAATTCGATGGCATCTTTGCGGTTCATATGCGGGAGTACGCAGGAAACCTAATGCACTCGATTCAAGAGGTCATTCGAGTCGCACAAAAATCCGGAGCACGCATGCAGGTAAGTCACCTTGTGGTCGTGGGCGAAAAGAACTGGGGAATGGTGAAAGAGGCGCTCGTCGCTATTGAAGAGGCGAATGCAGGTGGTTGTGAAATCAACGCCGATGTCTATCCATATATCGCTGGATCCTGTCCACTTAGCCAAATTCTTCCTGATTGGGCACAAGAAGGTGGCGATGCTCAGATGCGAGTCCGATTAAAGGATCCTGGGGTTCGTCGTGAAGTAAAGAAGCGCTGGAAAGAAGTCAACATCAATTGGGAGAATTATCAAATCGCGTCGGTCCTCCCAGAATTTACCTCGATGATTGCCAAACGAATTCCAGAGATAGCCCAGGAGACGGATACTGAGCCTGATGACCTAGCGCTACATCTACTCTCGGAGATGGGCCATTCTCTGGTGATCGTGGCATTCGGACGAGATGAAATCGACGTTCGCACAGTTTTTGCACATCCGCTTGCGATGGTTGGTTCTGATGGACTCTCACTAGACCCACTCGGGCCCACGGGTGTTGGGGTGCCACATCCACGTTCTTATGGCACATTCCCACGTGTACTTAAGCGCTACGTCGGCGAGGGGGGAATTTCACTCGAGCGAGCAATCCAAATAAGTTCGAGCGCTCCCGCTAAAAAGCTTCGATTAACTGATCGTGGTCTAATCAAAGATGGTTACCAAGCTGACCTAGTGATCTTCAATCCTCGGACGATTCTTGATAAGGCAACTTATGAGCAACCTCATCAATATCCTGAAGGAATCTCGCATGTACTAGTCAATGGCGAGATAGTCGTTGAAAATGGTGAGCATTCCGGAAGAAAACCTGGAAAAGTCCTTCGACTCCAGAGCTAATCTGCGGAGAGGTATCGACGAATCATCGACGCTGCTTGCGCCCGATTCTTCACCTGTAACCGCTCGTAGATTTTAATAGTCTCGTATCGAGCTGTTGATTCGCTGAAATTTAAGGTTTGGGCTATTTCGCGATTTGTCGCACCATCTGCAATCATCTCAGCAATTCGAACCTGTCGAGCAGACATGTGATACTTATCTCGCAACTCAGCGCTGTCATTCTTGGCTGGTAATTTTGCTAGACTAATTGAATTCCCTGCGCGCAAGTCGGCAAATTCTCCCACCATCATCGACTGGATTATCAGAGTTAAGCCAGTGAAGAGTTGAACACCGAAATCATCTTGGGCATTGTCATTGTCGAATGCCCACACTACTGAACCTCGAAGACGTTCGTTGTCAACCAGAGGGAAAGCCATAAGGGAATTCATCCACGGGATGTACGAAACCCATGCACGAAGATAGCTGCTGTAGCTTTCTAGCTGTTCACGACTCTTTAGGAACACCGCTTTGCCGGTTAACATAGCATCGACAGAAGGTAACTTCTCTTCGATTGTCGTATACATGTTCTGCAATTTGATCGCATCCGCTGGATATCCGTGCGCCGCAAAGTTTCGGGCATTGTCGTTCTCGTCGATAATCATGATTGAGATTGCACGCAAGCCGAGATGAGAAGGGCTTCGCAAAATTAAAGTTTGCAACATACGAGCATCAGGGGCGCCATGTCCTAATTTGGATAGCCACTCGATCAACCATTTCAAATGGGATGACTGAAAGTAGGCGCTTGCCTCTTCACCCTCATTTATTCTTTTGACAGCATTAAGCCCAGTTCGAACCGAAGATGCGGCTACGTTCTCTGTCATCTTGCTCCTACCGGTCGTAGTAGAGAACGGTAGGTTTCCTCATCAGGGCTGGTCAAGGGCTTTTGAGGAGAAACCTTGATAATTCTTCGAGGCACTCCGGGTTGGCAAGGGAGGCAAGATTGCGCACAGGTCGATTATTTGCCAAGTCAGTAACCGCTATTTCAGCCAACTTTCCATTGAAAGTTCTGGGCAAATCAGAGACAAAATTGATGACTTGCGGCACATGGCGCGGTGAAGTTTTCGCGCGAATCTGCGATTTGAGGCGTTGAATAAATTCCTCTGATGTATCGGTTGAGATGAGAAAAAGGAGTATCCGCTGGTCACCATTCCACGGTTGAGCAATCGCTAAAACGCCAGAGATCTCAGGTACGTCATCAAGAGCAGAGTAAATCTCCCCCGTTCCAATACGAACGCCCGAAATATTTAACGTTGCATCAGAGCGTCCATGAATGATGACGCCACCAAATTCCGTTTTTGAAGCAAAATCGCCGTGAACCCAGACTCCTGGCCATGTATGAAAGTAGGTCGCATTAAATCGGGCATTTTCTTTATCACCCCAGATACCAAGAGGCACACTAGGAAATGGACTTTTGCACACAAGTTCTCCCAGTTCACCACTTTCACAGGAGCGCCCGGATTGATCGACGATATCAACATCCATGCCCAGTAGTGGACCTTGCATCTCGCCAGGGTGATAGGGAAGGTTCGGATATGGACCTACGAAGCTGCCAGCAATATCTGTTCCACCTGAGAAGGGTGCTAGAAAGATGTCGCCATCGAATTGCTCTAAAACCCATGCTGCAGTGCTTGCCGACAAAGGTGAGCCTGTAACCATGATTGTTCGAAGTTTTGCTAAATCCCCAACTTCCTTGATCGAGCGCCCGGATTCTCGGATTACATCAAGTAAGCGTGCAGACAATCCCAAATGAGTAAGTTGTTGTGCTTGGGTAAAATGAAACAGTCGCAACACATCTGGGTAGTTGGGGGAACCATCGAAGAGGACAAGGTCTGCACCCGTAGCAAGGATTGAGATAGACCAATTCCACATCATCCATCCAGTTGTTGAATAGAAGCAGACTCGATCACCAGGTCTGATATCACAATGGAGTCGCTGTTCAACCGCATGCTTGAGCAAAACTCCCCCGGCGCGATGAATCAAACCTTTGGGGACCCCAGTGGTTCCGGAAGTGAAGAGCACATAAGTCGGGTGGTCAAAATTTCTTCGGGTGAAAGCTAGCCCGCGCGATTGGATCAATTCATCCCAGTAAGTTACCTGAACGCCCGGTCCAGCAAATACATCACACTTCCTCCCCACCATAATTACATTTTTAATTGATGGAATGGCGCTCAGAACATTTTCAATAGTCTCTTTTCGATTAGATGATTTTCCATTCCAATGATATTCAGAAGTGGCGATTAAAACCTTCGGTTGAAGTTGCTGGAATCGAGAGATTATTGCGCTATCGCCGAACTCAGGTGAAGCTCCAGCCATTATTGACCCGAAATCGAAACCTGCCAGCACGAACGCGAGTACTTCAAATCCAATCGGCAAAATTGAAACTGCACAATCATTTTCGACCAAACCAGCTTTTGCAAAGAAGTGTTCGATGCGCGAAATCGCATCAACTAACTCGGCATGCGAGTAAGTTGTTCCGCCGTCAGTAAGATCTCCTTCTTCAACGATGGAAAGAGAACACTTGGGAGCAAGTAAATTCTCAACATAGCTGAGTTTTGCCTGAGGAAAAAAAGTAGAGATTGGCAAGGAAGTTATTTGATGGGCTTGTCCACCCTTTTCACCAATAATCTCTAAGTAGTCCCAAGCAAAGCTCCAAAACTCTTCCATCTTCTCGACTGACCAGCGATGCAACTCCTGAACAGAGTCGCCTTGATGAAGTGGCTTGGTTGCTTCGCAGAAGTCATCGATTAGCGACATGGTAAAAATATTATCTGAATTGAGAATAATTCTGGTTCTCATATCAAATTCGAGCGCATAGACTTCTTGAATGGCCAATAACATCTACCCCTCCTCTCTTTTGGATGCGCTCCGCGAAGTTCATGTCTATGTCACAACCCCCTTCACCGATGACCTCCTCCGAGTTGACCTAGATTCCCTCGCGAAAAACCTCAACGGACTTGTCGATCGAGGTGTGCGGATCTGCGCGGTGGGGGGCGGAACTGGCGAGGCAGATGCGCTCTCGCATGATGAACAATTTGAGATTGCAAAAGCAGCACTCGAATCGGTGGGTAAGCGCGCCTTGGTAGTTGCGACGCTCCCTGGGAATCTTGGTGAAGCAATCCCGCTTGCAAATAGGTATCACAAGCTGGGCATTGAAGTGGCGCTGGCGCTACCACCATTGGTTCGAGGTCGAGCTGTCATGGAGGCGCCAGGCATTGTCGAATATTTCAAGGTTCTCACAGCTAACACCGATTTGCCGATTATGCCGTATAACAATCAAGCATGGCCCCTTGATTTCTATCTTGGCCTTGCAGAGCTTCCCAAAATCGTCTCCATAAAAGATGCCATGCTCGATGCGTATCAAATCTTCCGTGCTATTTCGCGCCTTGGCGATAGATTCGTTTGGATTGGAAATAAGTCCTTTGATCCGCCAATCACACATCTTCGTTATCAGGCAGGTATGGAGTGCTTCACTTCAGGAATGGCAAATTTTTATCCTGAACCAGAACTCACACTTCATGAAGCGTGTAAGAAAGGCGACTACACAGAAGCGATTCGACTTCAAAAGATCTGTGCTGGCTTTTCGCAATTGCGTAGTGCGGCAGATGATGCTTCTGCAGTCAAAGCCGCGATGGACATCGTCGGCTTCAAGGGTGGAAAGGTCCGCCCACCTCGACTCAACGTCGATGAAGCAACGCGCCAAGAGATTGCCCGCTTACTCAAAGATATCTAGCGAGCCACCCAGCCGTTATCGATTCCAAAGGAGGAACCGGTAATCGATTGGGAATTAGGACCACATAAGAAAAGTGCAAGCGCAGCAACTTCTTGAGGTTCAATCAAGCGTTTGATTGCAGCCGGCGCCAACATGATCTGATCGATGACCTCCGCTTCGCTCATATCATTTACTTGCGCTTGATTGGAAATCTGCTTTTGAACTAAAGGGGTGCGAACATATGAAGGTGCGATTGTGTTAGCAGTCACTCCGTGTGCTCCACCTTCCAGCGCAATCGCTT
>Ga0194115_10001564_pt1 | contig 29081 bp, 20 predicted proteins | sample TA2MahsurfametaG_3_FD_148656 | JGI IMG/M metagenome (GOLD analysis project Ga0194115, IMG submission 148656) | Freshwater microbial communities from Lake Tanganyika, Tanzania - TA2015002 Mahale S4 surface | ecosystem: Environmental > Aquatic > Freshwater > Lake | place: Tanzania: Lake... | reverse complement strand
ACGACGGATCGGTGTGACGAATCGTGCACATTGTGCCACAGTCTTCCCCTGACTACTACTACGACAAATCATCGACCAAAATTGACGAACTTTTGGATCTGTCGTTGTCGCATCAAACATATTCCATAGGACAGAAACCCCAATCGCGATGATTAAGACACCAACCCCATATGTCAATTGACTATTATGGATTACCGAAGACTTGGTCCGTCCCTGATGTTTTGGTTTGGACTTCCCACCAAGAACCCCCCCCGAACCGTTAGTCATCGTCGTCGTCGTAGACGTCGTCGTGGTGTTCGAAGACGATGGTGGATCATCGTCACGAGAACGTTTTCGTTGAGACGTGGGAGGATTGCGTTTCTTTCCTGCCATTAATGACTTCGTTACAGTAATGAATGATCAGGACTATGGTGTGGAGAGGATTGTGAAATGATATGGGGGGCGAAGCTCTATGGCTACTGTACAACTTTCGATCCCTCGACGACATGACTCGAATTTTTTCAGATATGACCGTCCAAGATACCCGGTTTCCAACGGTCGGACAGGGAAGAAGATGTCGAGTTAATCAATACAATATGACTCCCTCGATCACAACTTTTACCTGACTTACTAAAAATTGGGTTCCTGTACAAACTCTACGCGCGGTCCTCTTGTCTCCATCATCGCACTGGAAAAACCCCCCTCAACTCCAACAACAAGACGTAGAGGTCGGTTAGCAATTCAGCCCCCTTTCGCATCAAAGACTCTTCAGATCCAACAATAGCAAGATGGTGCGTATACATGTTTCATGGGTTCCAATATGTTGATATTCAAGGGAGGATGTTGTTGTGGATGAAGGGATATAAGTGACGGTGATGATGACTCCAAAGCATGGGATTTTGGGTTCAGCGGAATAGTCGTTACTTGTGTGATAGGGATGAATACTAGAGTGTTTGCAGTCCAGAAAATCCCGTGTCGGACATCACATCTCTACGAAGTCGAGTGTTTGGAGTCAAGTTGCCGAAATGTTTTGCATTTGAGATTGCGTTCATGAGTTATGGCTCTTTCCCTCTTGATCTCCTGTATTCTCACCTTACTCCTTTTTGTTTGTATACCTTGGATGATTTCTATTTGTGTGGTAAATTCCAATCATATGACAACAACAATCACAATAATCACAGACGAAGGGAACGACATCATTCGGTGAGAGACACAATAAGTCTCATACTGCCTGCCGTCGATGTGGTAAGATTAGTTACCACATCCAAAAGGGAAGCTGTTCGTCGTGTGGTTATCCCGGAAAGAAGATGAGACAATACAATTGGGGTGCCAAGGCTAAGGGTCGTCGAACGGATGGTACCGGACGTATGCGTTATTTGAAGACTATGACTCGTCGCTTTAAGAATGGATTCCGAGAGGGTACACAAGCAAAGAAGCAGACAATTAAGAGTGCCTAGAGAAATGAAATCTCCCCCCGCCCCCCACATACAGAGAAAACACATTCTGTTTGAACGACGCGAACGTTGTTATCTCTATTACCTTTATTTTCGTTTGTTGGGTTTGGTAATTCCCTCCAATGTCGTGTACTAGGCCCACGTCCTTCATTCCTCGAAAGTAGGTTTCGTTTCGATTACGACGTCACTACACCTGAGCCTTCAAGTTCAAAAATAGACTAGCACGGTATTAGGTAGACTGTAGCCGTCCAAGAACGTCGATAACCCAAAACGTTGACCTTCCCCAAGGACAGCAACACGTAGGATCGTTAAAATCTTGAAGCTCCGATATCGACTACGATGGTACCGTACTAGAGGCGTCCCCTAGTTCCGCAAGAATGTCAAAACGGCAAGAAAACGTGTAGCTTTCCAATTCCAGGGGACTATAACTTAATGCTTACTTTTCTTCTTCTAGTTCACCCATTTTCGTCATCTCAACAGCATTATCGGCACATGCGGCTAATTCCATGATGAGATCATCGACATTGAAGGAACCAAGATCTTTCAATTTTCGACTTCGGATTGCGAGTTTCCCTGTTTCCATTTCCTTCACACCGACGACGGCCATAATGGGGACACGTTCCTGTTCCGCATTCCGAATTTGTTTCGCTAAACGTTCATTTCCACGATCGACTTCGACACGGATACCAGCTCTCTTGGCCTTTCTTGCAATTTCTTGACAGTATCCTTGGACGGCATCCGTCACTGGCAACAACTTGAATTGAGTCGGAGCTAACCAAAAGGGAAAGTCTCCAGAACAATTCTCAATCAAGATACCAAAGAAACGTTCTAGGGAACCGAAAATAGCACGATGGACCATGATGGGTTGTTCTCGAGTTCCTTCCGCGCTGACATATTCCAGTCCGAATCGATCGGGAAGATTGAAATCGCATTGGACAGTCGAACATTGCCATTGACGACCGATAGCATCACGGATCTTGACATCAATCTTTGGTCCATAAAAGGCACCACCACCTTCATCGACACCATAGGCCCATCCCTTCTTCTTCAATGCACCCTCTAGGGCGACAGTCGCAGCCTCCCAAATAGCATCATTTCCTACCGACTTTTCAGGTCGAGTCGAAAGCATAATGTCATACTTGTTAAAGCCGAATCGTGAAAGAATCTTTTCTGTCAAATCAAGGACACCAACAATTTCATCTTCCAATTGTTCGGGAAGGCAAAAGATATGGGCATCGTCTTGGGTAAATCCACGAACACGCATCAAACCGTGAAGGGTACCTGACCTCTCATATCTGTGTTCGTATCATGCATTCAGAGTGTGAGGGAATAGAGGTAAAGGGACAAAGAGCAACCGCCGTTGATCTTCTTGTTCAACACGTACCGATAAACAGTTCCAAGTTCAGCCCAACGAATTGGTAAATCACGGTAGGAACGAAGTTCATCCCTGTACATTAAGCAATGGAAGGGACAATTCATTGGTTTGATTTGGAATTGTTCATTTTCAACGTCCATTTGATCAAACATATCCGAACGATAGAAATCAAAGTGTCCTGAGGTCTTCCATAGATTGAGATTCGCAATATGGGGAGTATAGACGACATCATACCCGCCTTCCTCATGGGTATCCTTCCAGAAATCTTCCACCAACTTTCGAACCTTGGATCCCTTGGGATGCCAGAAGACGAGACCACCACCAGCATCTTCTTGGATGGAGAATAAATCAAGTTTCTTCCCCAACATCCGGTGATCACGTTTCTTCGCTTCCTCCAAAAGTTGTTTATATTGCTTTAATTGTTCTGGATCCTTCCAGGCGGTAGCGTAAATCCGTTGTAACATTTCACGATTTTCATCACCACGCCAGTACGCACCAGCGACACTTTGTAATTGGATTGCCTTCCGGGGGATTTGATTCGTACTTTCCACGTGTGGTCCCGCACAGAGATCCCACCATTCATCACCGATATGATAAATCGTAATCGGTTCCTGTAGACCCTGTAAGATTTCCAATTTGAATGGTTCATTAATTGCCTTAATCCGTCGTTCCGCTTCCTCCCTAGAGACTTCTTCTCTAGTAATCGGATATCCCTTCGAAATGATCTTATCCATTTCCTTCTTAACTAATGTCAAATCGGAATCAGTTAACTTCCTTGCCTCGATGACTGCCCCCGTTTCAGGATCGGTCCGTTCGGGGAAGAAGAAATCATAATAAAATCCATTATCAATCCATGGACCGATAGTAACCTGTGCTTCAGGATAGATTTTTTGTACCGCCATCGCCATGACGTGTGCAGACGAATGTCGGATTCGTAGTAATTCTCCATCATCATTCGTTGGGAGTTCCACCACAGCTTCCTCCTCGGTATCCGTCGGTGAAGCTAAAGTCGACATCCATTGCGACGTCCTGATGATACTGGAACGAGGACTACCTTGGTACCGACTAGTAGTAGACTGAGATAAAACCGCTGATGACCGGACTACCCGATTGAGAGCTCCCGGTGTAAATGCAGCAACTCTAGCAGCCGAGCAATACATCGCAAACATGACAGCACTCCACTTCATTCTAATGATATCTTGAGGTAATCTGCACTTTTTTTCTTTTCAGAAAATGAAGTTATCTCGTCAACTGAATGGTTAGCTTCAGTATAGTTCCACGGATGGAGGACAGTGGCGTGATCCGATGATAGTGGTTGAAAACCTTTCGTGCCAAAAAAAGATTTCTTCCTTGATTTTCAAGAAAACGAAAGAACGACAATGAAAGTAATAATCCCCCATCACGATCATGATGAGTTGGCAGGAGGTTTCTCGTCGCATGTTGTACTTGGAGGAGGATTGACGCATGCGTCTGTCGTGGTTTCACCCGGACTGGGTCCCCCCACCACTTGTTTATTGTTTCCCATCACCGTCAGTCAAACGTTGATATGAAGATAGTGGGGAACCAAAAATAGGGGGAAAGTGTCCCCACTTCTATACGTTCGGGCTGTCTGTCCTTCACACAAACCAATTGCACGACCAGAAAGTCTTCAATGCGGGCTTGTATATTGGAGCGAATGCCGACCGAACAACGTGTGATGGTTCTGTGACCAACGACGGAAGAGTGGGGTGTGTGGGGGGGGGTGTTCTTCTTCCGGTCGTCCTCGCCGACGTTGCATCGAGTGTGTGGTTCTCGTTGTTTCGTGGGGGGAAAATTCTGACATTCAGAATTTCGGTTGACATCGCATTTTCGCTGCCCGTCTGTCCGGCTCCAGTAACCCCTTTCAAAATCAGGCTAAAAATTTTATTATTTCAATGCATAGAGTTGTAAAGGGGGATTTACAGAGTTCCTTCCACCTCATCCGTCCGTCGCCAGCCAGATGGTGGGACCGATATTTTCCTCTTTTGTGCCCGAACGACGACACTGGGTACAGAAACGAAGAACGAAGATCGGGGATGGGTGAGGTGCCACTATTGTAGTACGGTAGTTACAGTTATCCCTTGTTCGTTTCGACTCCGTTCGACCTACCGTCCAACCATCCTCCTGCCTCGCTACCTGAAATCCTACCTTCCCATTCGAAAAGTGGCGAACACGCAAAGTCTTTTCTCAACACACAGAAACACACAATTTCCTCCATCCTTTCACTTCACACCCATACCATCCACCAACCACCCACACGCTGTCTCCACACAAGCGCACACTCCAAGCTACTTATATAGAATAGAATGTGAGTTCAGAGTTAGTTGCCTTACTTAATTGTTTTGCGGTTGTCGGCGAGTGATTGTTTTTGCGGACTCTACCTTCGCCAACTCCTTGGTTGAGGCATTCTGGGTCACGAATATTGGACTCTTCTTTCTGTGAACAAGAGTTTAGTCGATGTGTATTCAGATGTGTTCACACGAGAATTGGGAATCGCACTGGTGTTTGAACCCATCCGTTCTGTCGTTACCTCTGTTCGCATTCTCTAACCTTTTCTTCGGTGGACGTAGACATTTGACGAATCGCGACTGCTAATCTCCTGAATAGGAACCCACTCCATCAAAATCACTGTACACTCATCAAGGAAAGAAAAAAAAACATGTCAAATTCGCAATAAACAGCCCCAAGCGGCCCACACCCATTAACCAAACCAACACTACCTACTCTATACATCACTCGGGGGACAATCATCACAAACACTTCTCGAACCAATCCACATACAAAACAAAATGGAGGCAACACCAGAACAGGCAGCCGAAGGTGCAGCGATCGTCGCTGTCCTAGCCGATGTTCTAGACAGACTAGTGATTTCAAATGCCGGCCTTGCACGACAAGACCCTGGACAAATTACAAAGTTTCATGCACTCAAGGCACCAGGAATCGCAATATTACCATACTTGGAAAGGTAGGTTTCTTCATCCAGCGAAAATCTTCCTCTATTCCTGTTTCCTCCGGAACTTCTAAATGACTCACCTTTCCCGTCGTTCGCGTCCCACGTTTTCATCTTTCAGAATTCAAAAGTTTGCTTGCTGTTCCAACGAATGCTTTATTTTGGCTTTAATCTACATTGATCGATTGATTCAACGAAACAACTTCCTTCTAACAGAGCTCAACGTCCATCGTGTCGTCATCACGGCAGTTCTTCTAGCAGCGAAGTTCTTCGATGACGCTTACTACAACAATGCGTATTATTCCAAGGTTGGTGGTGTCCTCGTCGCTGAAATGAATGGTCTTGAGGTCGACTTCCTGTTCCGAATCAACTTTAGTCTCCATGTGACTCCCGAGTTGTTTGACAAATACAAGGCTGAGCTTCTTGCCCACTCCATGTATGCTACGCAACAGCAGCAGCAGCATGTGCCCAAGGTTTCACCGCCCTTGCCCCCCATTGAGGAACCAAGAGTTGTTGCTGCCCCCCTTCCATCCCTGCCTCATGGTCAGGCATTGGCCGCGCCGATGCCCCTGGTACAACATCCAGGCTATCATCATCAACAACAACCCAATCAGGTTACTCCGTCTGTGATTCCACAAATTACTGTGACGATGGACTCGTATGCACACCAGGCACTGGAACAGCATGCGGCTTTGATCTTGCAGGAACATCAACTCATGTCGACGCAGAATCATCACCTTATACAGAGGGCGAACTCACTTCCATTTCCTGCCAGTAGTAGTAGCAGTGGTCGATGTGTATACAATTCGAAACCTCCCTATCACAGTGCCCCCATGGTGTCTATGCTTCCCATGGGGACGACAGCGGATGAGCAGTATATGCTCGCCGTGGCAAGTCGACAACTATTACCCCTCCAGACGACTTTAGTCCATCACAATCATGGCGTACATCATCATCACGAGCATTTCGCCCAACCGGCTGGTGTCCCGTCCTATCCCCTTCCTGGATCGTTGGTGGCTGGACGGTTTTGATTGATCCTCCTCCCATGCATCTATTATGATGACTTTCATTTACTACGTGACTTACTTTGAAAACTTGCCTAGAAAACTCGCTATGCTACACGCTTTCTACTACTCTATTCTACTAAAAACCTAGGAGCAACATGCCGGGCTAGACAAGGAGAAGGACACGATGAGATATCCACCATATTACACTTCTAGCGATCATCACACTGTCATTTCTCAAGATTGCTAAAGAGATCGAGACAAAGGTCGCGTAAGTTAGTAAGCTTTATTAGTCTTTCCTTTTTTTTCCAAGAATTCATGTCCTTTCGACAACTGGCAGAATTATATTCGTTGTGAAGAGTTGATGGAGTTGCCCACGTCATGCAATCTGTTGTTCTGGGAAGGAATGGGTGATGTCAGCCATTCGTGCGAGGACAGAAGCAGACAGAAGAAGAAGAAGGAGCGCGACCCTCTGTTCGTTCGTGTCTTTGTTCCAGAATTCTGTGAGCCAATTGGTGGTCGTTAAATGAAATCCGGTCGTCATCACTTCTTTACCGTTGGGTGTAACTACAATACGTACGGTATGAACATACGGTACCGACCAGAAAAGAAAAAGAACGGGGGAGTTGTGATCCCCAAAACTTCCGCCCCCAACGTTTTTCGTGTCAAGGAAAAGAACGAGATTCGCTTTCTTTGTGCTGCTTCTTCTTCTGCGATGATGCGTGGAAGAAGAGGAGAAAACCCGAATTTGGAAGCATCGATGACATCGATGACGACGGCAAGATGTTGACACTTCAACCACTTTTTGGGACCATTCACAGGTAGGGTACCAAAAAAAAGGTCGAATCCCATCATCAAGATTCTGTAGATCCCCACAAGTGGGGTGTGGGTCATTGACAACTCTTCGAAAAACGATTGTACCTCTACTACTCTCTCTTGTGGGAGCGTTACACATCATCGCCAAGAAACGAAGCTAGGGCACTCCGTCCCTTGTCTCTCTCTTGTCCCCTGGTGTCATTACTACTACTACTACTTCTACTGCTGTTGTTGGTAGAAGCGATTTCACAATGAGTGATGAAAAGGAAGACAATCCTATTCCTGATAGCAATGGAGGAGAGACCCAGTTCACATCAACAGCCTTTGTAAACCGGAAAGACGAGAATGGAGGGGAGCATGTCACCGAAGATGATACGAGTAGTGACCGGAGTGAAGTCGTCGTCAGTCCTCACAACAGTTCCAATACATCTCAAGTAGTCGTTGAAGGAGAAGACGAAGATGATGAGGATGGTATTGAGAGTGAAGAATTCCAAGATACTCACCAACCTTCGACGACGATGAGAACAACAACAAGGATGGCGACGAAAACACCGTCATTGATTTGGTCTGGTCTTCAAGGCAAGGAGACACCATATGGATTAAAATCTTGGAATTCGATGGCATTAACCTTAGATGGACGAGATAAGATGACGAAACTCTTTCAATATCTTTGTCGGTTCCTTTCCTGGTGGTTTGCCGGACGTGGAAAAAAACTCCTAGCCATTCGATTTGCAGATCTTTCGACATCATTATCGAATTCTCGAAAGGCCTTCCGATTAGGCCGGTCCTTCATTGAAGTTGAAAAACTGTACAATGTAGGAATCGGTCGATTAATCATGGAATATGTTCAGAAATGTCGAAAGATTGACAGTACGGTAGACCTGGACGACGGGGACAACATCAAGACACAGGAGATGGTATCGACGGACGACACGGCTTCGACGATATCACCGTCTCAAGAAAGTTCCTTGGTCGAATCGGCAAGTTTAGGTACCTATAAGATCATAACAAGACCATTTCGATGGATGGTGTCTTCCATAATGGGGAAAGACTACGATTCTTTGCCGAAACAGTCTACGACGACTGCCGATCTATGGATGGCTGTTGGTTCCGCTGTAAAGCTATTGGGTCTGTTTGGATTTTGGACGGGTGATAATATAAATTTCCTTTCTTCGACGGGATTTTTGGATAATCATTCTGTACCAGATACGGAACGGCTTGCCAAACGGACACGACTTGCGACCCTAGCGAGTATCCGTGCAAATCAGGCGTACTTTGGTGGATCGATGGCTGGATTGTTCGTCAATGCATATGCATATATCCGCTTCCGTCGGACGAAGGTAACACAAGCAGAACAAGAGCTCAAAGCAGCGACTTGTCGGAAAGATGGACCTACTGATGATGATGATGATGACGATTCGTCGATGAAAGAGGCTAGGAAACGGTTGGTATCGATAAGGAAGGAAGAATTTTCTCTTGCCTTGGCTCTTCTGAAAAGTTGTTGTGATATCATCGTCTTCAGTAATAATCCAGGCATTGACCTACATCAGAAATATCGGGGGAAGAAGAATAATGAGGGTCTTCATTGTGTCTGTGGTCTCGTCTCTGCGGGGACAGTTCTCTTCAATAACTTTCCAGATAAGAAATACTAGAGGATTCATCTTTGTAGAAATGCATCCTGTTTTCTCTTCACAGTTGGCGTAGACTAGTCTATACTGGTACGATACTATGTTGATCTGCGGGTGTAGCTTTTCATTTGACTCGCTTGACAACTATGAAAGTCATTTTGCCGTCTGGCTTCGCCACTTTATTGAGTCCGGGAAGTCGATAATGCTTGTGCACCGATGTCTTCGTCGCTCTTGCCAATCAACTTCACATTTTTGATGCGACATTATAACTGGTGCCATATCCACTCACTTTGTGGATGAGGCAAAGAAGACGACGAAATCATCAAAATCACGTTTCCTTACGATATTCAGCAGATTTTTTTAGCAATATCATCACTACATCATGAAGGAAACAGAAATTCAACGTATTGCTCGAGAGGCACGTGAATTCCGTGAAAGTGAAGCGAAACGGATTGCTATGGAAAAGGAAGAAACACGGAAGGCAAAAGAAATACAAAAACAATTAGAGTTAGCACGGATCGCCTTGGAATCATCGAAATTCCTCAAGGATGCTTCAGAAGAACAAAGAGCATTATCGATAATCCGAGATCTTGAAAAACAACTCTTACGTCAAGATGAACTCCGTCAGTTAGCAAGCAGTGGTGGTGGTGACGGTATCGGTGGTAGTGGTGGAGGTGTATCGGAAAAAGCTCACTTACTATCTGAACGAGAAGAAATGGAACGTCGGCGTATGGAGGGAGAACTAGCGGAAGGAGAAAAGAGGAAGAAGGAGAAATCCTATGCCTACAAACGTATGTCCAGCAACGATGACGGATCTGCTGCTACTAATGGAGAGGGTGGTGGACAACCACCAACAACCACCACCAACGAGGACAGTAGTAAGGAGGAGATCTCTCCCGATGGAATGACACGAGGGGACTTTGATGAAAGTCGGAATCACTTTGAGAGATTATTGAATACTAATAGTCAATCAGTCAAGGGTGACAATAGCCGGACGACGATATATTATGATGCCAATACGAGTGAACGATCAGGGATGGAGTCAATGACAAACTCAGCAATGGACATGTCATGGAGGATTCCACTCACTGGTGGTGATGGTGGTACGACGAATGGAAGAAATCATGTAATAGGAGGAACTAGTCCGGTACCTCCTAGTATGAATCGTGGTGGTGGTGGTGGAGGAGGAGGAGGAGGAAATATTCCCGGTGGATCAGACTCGGCGGGTCGTGGTGTGGGTAGTATGTTGTTGGGTAATGATGTTTCGACCAAGTCTATTTACTTTGACGCCCAGGATTCTATCTCAATATTGGAAGCTACGACGAACATGGCACCACAGAATTCTAAATCATCCCTATTGACAGTTAAGGATGACGAGAAACCACCAACTCCAACATTGCTCTCACCAGGTGCGATAGAAGATGTCACACCATCTGCGATAGAAGATGTCAAGGCAGAAGAAGAGAAACCGCCCAATCTGACCATACTCTCACCAGGTGTGATAGAAGGTGTCAAAGTAGAGGAGAAACCGCCCAGGCCGATCCTACTCTCACAAGGTGCAGTAGTTGTCGAAGTAGATGAGAAACCGCCCAGTCTTACCATACTCTCATCGGGTCCGATAGATGTCAAAGCTGACGTAGACCCTGGACGTGATGAGAAGGCTGTCAAGGCAGACGTAGACTTTCCTGGCGCGACAGGTACAGCCATAGATGTCGAATTTGTAGATGAAAAGAATCCTGCTCTTGTGATGCTTTTGGCTGGAGAAGATGACTATGTCGGAGATCGACCTGACACTAACACGCCTGGAGAGCCTTCGGAGAGTCTTATCCAACGTCGGGCACAAGCAACTTCACGGAACGTATTAGGTGCAAGAAGAACACCGGAATCGGAAGAGAACATCCTGGGCCATCACAGTACACAGACGGCATGTTTCGAGATTCCCATCGAGTATAATTCATCCGATGGGAAATTCAGTATTGGTCGTGCTGCGGAGGTATCGTTATGTACCACCATGGCTCCGTCTCGAGTCGATGGTAGAGTGAGTGGTTTTATAGAGGGGAAGGCTACGGTAGGATCCTCCCCAACAGGACTTGGTGAGGCTGTTGGGTCTGTGACATTCGACTACGCCATGAATCAATGGAGTAAACTTTCAATGGGAATGATTCGTGGTCATGAATTGTTCCATCCACTCATCACACTAGGTGGATCTGTGATGAAACATGGATCGACACTTGGGATTACCATTTATCACAATGCATCCTTTCTTCATTCGATGGTCTTGGAGCATGCGATGTATTCCATTTCCTTCCGTCACGCCTTTACGAAATCACGTTGGGTGGCTTCCTCAGAACTTTCTCGGCGACAAGAATTGTCACTGACTGTAAGCAATCCCAAAATTGCATCAACTATTTCTTTGCCGTTACGAAGATTACAAAATACATCGGCAATGTTGGAACTCCGTCCGACTGTCAGCGAAGATCGATTTGTACATGTTATCGGGAAATATCGATTGGATGGTACTTGGCAGATTGGTGCATCCTTGGTACAATCCCTTCATTCGAGTATGGCGACAGTCGGTTTAGGTATCCGATTAGTCTCTACAAGGGGACTGGAATGGATCCTATCATGGACTAGAGGACAGGCAACGGTTCGAATCCCTGTGATACTATCGAGTACCCTAAGTTATTCCCATGTCGGCCATGCACTATACTTCTCAATGGTATCGTTCTTGATACAGGAAGGTATTGCTGAGATTTGGGGTTGGAAACATCCTACTACGACCTCAAGACAACAATCTGCGACAAATGCAAGGTCTGCCACATCGGGACAACTACCGACGGTAGGAACCGTAATAAAGTCACAACATGATGCAAAAGTCCAACAAGATCTCATGATGAGACAGGCGAAAAAGAAACTCCGTGAAGAAACTGAAAAGGATGGACTGATCATTCATCAGGCAATGTATGCTATCGTGGTCAAAGGCGGAAGAACGAAAACGACATGGAACGTAACGATTCCACTTCAATTCTGGGTGAATCATTCATCCCTTACTCTACCATCGACATCCAAGAGTCAGTTATTAGGATTCTATGATATTTCTTATTCTTCCCCTGACGAAGGAAGTGAAAAGGAAGAAGAACAGACAAAGGAAGTTCCTACTAGACCGACTCCATTATTGACGATGGAATGGTGGAAGAATCTTGTCAATGAATTGGTATTTTGTCCAATTGAGACACAAGATGGACCCAACATAACTTCATCATTGGGACCTACTATCCCGACATTGGAAGTGATATACGATTATCAGGGTCGACGATATGAACTTACGATTCAAGATGATGAAGAACTGATACTCCCCAATCCCATGGCGAAGAGCATATAGTAGGTATGCCTAAAGGACTATAGTTAAGCACACAAGATTAGGTTTATCGTCGAATTCGACGTTTTTTGAATTGACCTGGTCGTTGTTTTTGTGTTTCCCATCCCTTCGTCTTATCACCTCGTCCCTCACCAAGAGCAGGTACCTGCTTCAAGGTCATCGAGAATACATGGTCATGATCATCATCGTCATCACTATTTGCATCCATCAAAAAATCATCCACCTCTTCTTCTTCTTCTTTTTGTTGTATTTTCCCTGTGGGGGCTTTCTTCTCTTCATCTGCACCAGAGGCTTCTGTATCGCTGCTGCTGCTACTACTACTCGAGCTAGACGACGATGAGCCAACGATAGCTTTCTCCCCAGACTTCACTTGCTTCGCCTCATCCTCTTCGCTCGAGGAAGAAGAGGAATCGTCACTGTCGGAAGAATCTCCAAGGGTAGGAATCTCAGCGTTGTTGTTGTTGTTGTTGGTATTTAGACGGGCCATTGGGTCTACATCGCTACTGTCATCATCATCATCATCATCGTCGTCATCGCTACTACTACTAGAAGAATCTTCTGATTCATGACGCAACATGTTGCTTTTCCCGGTAACGACGACCTTCTTTTCCTTATCAAGTTCTCGGCCATGAGTGGACTTATTCCCTCCATCTTCATCTTCTTCTTCATCCTCATTATCAAGTTCAGCATCTATTTGTTGAGCCATTTGTAGGACAGCATTACGTTCGGGGACCATAGAAAAACGAGAATCATTTATTGTTGTTTTTGTCATATCCTTTCGTTGATTCTGAATTTCTTTCATTCCCTTTCTGGTAATACTTCCTCCAAATATTTTCTCTTCATCTTGAATCGTCCATTCGGATGTTGGGAGTCGATCATATTGATCCTTTGATATCCAGGTACAGAGTTGTTTCTCCTCCTCCTTCTTGTTATTCGTCAATGATGTTAAGATCCGACGTCGTGTGACAGCTCGTCGGAATAATTGTCGACTCGTATCGATGACACGTTGTCCCTTTTGGAAGAGTGGTGTATATTTAACATCTGACGGATGATGACCCACATAGACTTGATCCAAGGCAATTTTATACAACATGAATTCTCTTGTTTCTATAGAATGTTGTTGTTGTATCTCCTCCTTCCGTATCTGTTTTTCCATCCTTGTTAATCTTTGTCGATCTAAGAATCGTTGTCCATGTGATTTATCTGCATTCTTCTTTTCTTGGATGATCTTTTGTTTATCATCAATCTCTAAAGTTAATGTTTGAATCTTTATTTGAAGTTCCTTCCGACGTTCGGTTTCCTCTTCAGGAACCTTTAGTAGGAGTCGTTCTAGACCACGTAATTGTTGTTTAAGAGAACTACGTTTATTTGATTTTTCTGACTTTCCACGACGCCATGATTTAAATTTCCGATCTAATCCATGTTTTGAGAGAGGTTTGATCATTGTGGCCATCCTTTTCTTTTTGTTTCTTTTTAAGGGGTGTGTGTGTGTGTCCGCCGTTGTTGTTTCCTGAATCCACAAGTATGGTTGGAAAGGAGACGATGTTACACCAAAACCACAAGAACAACAAGGAACCAAAAGCATCTTTTCCCCACACATGCCACCACTAATGGCCATCATGGAAGGAAAGACAGAAAAACGACCACGATCGGCACTCGCAAATTCCGGATTCCTTCATGTTTAGTCCGAGCGGTCAGAGAAAGAGGTATATGGTACTGGAAGACATATCTACCTGTACCTTATCATAGGTGACTTTCGAACCAACGTGGGATATTGATTCAAGGACCATAGACTATGGCACACTGACGTTCCATGACAAGCAAGTGCAACTACGATACCGGTACCGCATGTGTCGTACACTTAAAATAATCATCATGGTCTGATTGCTCTATTTGTTATAAGAATTTATAAGAATATCTGCTGCATGTACGTTGTTGTTGTTTCGTCATTTCCTTCTTGAATTAGCATTCAAACTGTCGTCCACTACTACTACCACCACCACTTCCTCCACGTCCCATCGCAAGGGCTGCATCAATATCAGCTGCATCTCGATTGGCATCGACCATCCATGCATGTTCTTCATCAACTTTATTTAATCGGTACATGAGTAATGCTCGTGATACGAAGGATTCTGCCATCTGAAAATCTTCTGCCAAGAATGCTAATTTCCCCAATCGATGGAGGAGACGTGCGACGTCGACAGAATGCCGTCCAAGACATAACGACTTTATCCGAACGGCTTCTTCATACGACTCAACCGCCTTGGTGTACTGGCCAGTCTTCTCATACACATCGCCCATACATGCTGCTGCAACTGCCACAGAAATATGTTCATTGCCGAAAAGTCGTCTTTCCAACTCAATGACCTTGCGGTACAGCTTCAAGGCATGGTCATAATTCCCTCTGGCGGCATCAATCGTCGCAATGTTGTGCAACGTAATGGCGACATCCGGATGATTCAGCCCAAGACGGTACGATTCGATACCCAGTACTTCCTCGTACGTCTTGTAGGCCGCATCCATATCACCCATTTCCTTCTGCAGATTCCCAATGTTACCTAGGACAGCTGCAACGTTTGGATGGTGCTTTCCTAGGGCATGTTTCATTCCCCGGAGCGCGATGACGTACGCGTCAAGGGCACGGGCAAACTCCCCCTGAGAGCGATGCAGTTGAGCAATCTGAAACAACGTCAGCGCTAAATCCATATCGGCATGGGTGTCTTGCCTTGTCTTCAATGGACCAGAGCCAGAAGAGGGGCTCGGTTTCTTCTTTTCGAACTCAGTTTCAAGGTCGGCTGGGAAGTACGATTCGTACATGTTACGGTCACTCTTCGTCACCCCAAAAGGAGATGTGTTCTTCTTCGAACCAATGACAGCTTCCATCTCACCGTTAGCGTCCGACCCTCTTCGGTCGGAGACCGCCTTAGTCAATCGGACGTCACTAATGGAGTAGTCACGAGACGATGCAGGTTTGGAAGAATCTGTCTCCATAGTAGCATGTGCTTCCTTGTGGACTGCTTCTTTCCACTCAGTCACACACTCTAGGCTTTTATGATAAATATTGAGGGCATCCTCTATTTTGCCCCATCTTTCGTAGATAACACCCATTTCACGGTAGGTGACGCTCTTGGCCAGTAGGTTGGACGGCGGCTTTTCAAATTCATCTTCCTTGGTACCATCGCTGAACCCCGCAGGTGAGTCCATGAGAGCAAGTTCATAAATTTGCATGGCCTCTTGAAGCTCTCCACGCTTAATCTGGATACTTCCCAACATATTTAGGAGGACTACCAAGCTCGGATGATTCCGACTGAGATTGTCTCGACGGATTCGGTAGGCGATCGTATACATCTTCAAGGCTCTGACGAGTTCACCAGAGTCTTCATACTTGATACCCATCTTTACAATGTTCGCCGAATTGTTGTACGAACTCAATACATGATGCGCATTGGTCAACATGTCAATCGTCCTCACAACCGTGGGGTGGTCATCAGGATACGTCGCTTCCTTTAACAAGCTTAGTACCTTTAAATAGCACTTCACACCGTACTCATAGCGAAAGTGCTGGTGTTCTGCCTTACGAGCCTTTTCTAAAAGTCTTTCAACCTTAACTCGTACGACTGGATCCTCCGTGAAACTCAATACCAGTTCGGAACAGGCACTGTTCGTCTTCGTATGGACGACTTCGGGACCTGTGCTCATTTCTGCACTACTTTCCCATACCAGTGACCCGCCAAGATTGGCCACCTCCGCTTTCATTTCTTCATTCAACTTTGCGGAAGATTTGGAGGTACCAAATAATGCACGGGACATAAATTGTTTGATATTCGCACCCGAAGTCTTCCCATCTTCTGATAGGGCTTCGATTGCGTTTTCCTTCTTTGTCTCGGGGACCTGTGACTTTGTGGGTTCGTCATGCCCCTCGAGAGCGAATCGTACCCTTTGCTTATTCCGGGATTCGAAGATCTGAATGATAGGATCCTGTTCCATAACCTGAGGATCATCCTCTTCTTCTCGTTCCTCCCCTTTCGAGGTCACTTCGTTTGAATCTTTCCTATCCTTCCTGCTCAATGGAGCACGACGTTCTCTGCGCGGAAAGGAAAACCGACGAGAGAATTCGCCTAGAATGGTCCGTGGCTTGCTTGGTCCGGTCTTCGCGTGACCTGCCGTGGACGTAACAGACGTCTCCCGCACGGCCGATGATTGTGACGACGTAGACACAGAGGCAGTAGATGATGGCGGTACCGTTACCTGATCCGTCTTCTGCTGCGGCTGCTGAGCTGGTTTTGTGACTGGTGTACGGCGTTTTCGCCGAAACGTTGGCAGTTTTCCTCGTTTTCGTGGTTTCAGTTTTTCAGACGATGTGACTGCATCAGAAGACAAGAGAGGCTCTTCATCATCCACTTTCCTCTCCTCGTCTTCTTCGTCTGAAAAGAAGGTAGAATGAGTCCCCAAGGAGATAGGAGACTCGTCCGATGTTCGGAGACTTTCTTCAAACATGACTCGTTAGAAATGAGAGAGCGAGAGAGAGAGAGCCTATAATATGGGTCTTTCGTACTATGCACTAGTAAGATCACAGATCCATGCAGACAAGCTAACGACTCCTTCACAGTTTTAGGTGATGGTACTAAGGTATCCTGCAATAGAGTTTCTGGTTCGCCACAGAGCCTCGACGAAAGTCTTTATTCTTTCGTGATTTCGTAGTGAAGGTCCTCTAGTTTCGGCCAGTTGAAGAGACGGGACACACACAGCACCAACCTCTTGCTCCACTTTTTTGGCCAAGGCGAAAGAGGGGGGGGGGGAAACCTGTGTCGTGGAAATGGTCTACAGATCGGCGCGCGGATCGATTTTATTCTTCCGAGCTGGAAAAGGAACGGAAAACAGGTTACGTATTTCGGCGACCTTGTTAGGATGTGACGCATTGCATATTAAGCCCTTACCGTCTGCGCTCGCTATCATTCCAGAATAGTCAATATTTCATATATATTAATATTCATTGTACCGGCCGTCCTATGCATGGACATGATAGACTCCGATGACAGTCGGGAATCATATGTACCACGTATGCTCACCATCTGTTTCCTATGTATGTGACGTCAAGAATCTGTATCGAATCACGTTGTCACATACGGTCACCATAGCAGAACGTAGAAAAAGGCGTACCAAGTTCTTCGGTACGGGATAACGATTTTATTGGCTGAAAGGAATGCCTTCCAGTCCGTCTAGAGTCATAGAATTCATAGTCAACCATGACGCAGTCACTTGATTATGCTATACCAAATGAATGCTATAGTACTCACTGTCAAGCAGTCTTCCTTTTGATAGCCTTGTTCAGAGGACCAGTGTACATCTTAATACACGTGATGAACCACGCGATACAAAACATCCCACATCCCATCGCACTCCATAGTACCTCATGGATATCCGGTAGGTTTGCCGGAGCGGGGATTACCATCTCAATCAGGTGTAATAACAGCATCCCAGCATAGCATAGCGTCGGGACCCAAGGGACGACATCGAAGATGCACTCTGTTTTCCCAGTCGTCGTCGTCGTCGTCATCGTCCTCATCATTTCATCTCGTAGCCGTACCAAGGAAACAAAGAGGAGGATACAACATACATAGGGTATCTGAAGTCGATCCGTCTGAAGGAGTGGCCACAAGGTCCAACAACTGACGAATGAAAACCAGTCAACCAACATCGGATCCTGCCAGACCAATAGAGAACATGGAGCTAACGCTAATAGGATACTCTTTTCATGGACTTGGAAGGATGCCAGGAAAAAACTAAGTGCCGTAGACATCGTCCCCCAAAGAAGACCAATCCAATGTCGATCTATTCTTGTGTTGGGACGTGATTCCTCCATCCCCAATTGGAACATTCGTATACAGGCGGGAGTGATAAGAATCATCGTCAGGATTAAGGCCAATATCGGTTGGATGTTAGGATCGAATCGTTCCCGGATCCGTATCGGCTTCGTCGATAGGACACACCATAAATTGGCAACCTTCCCCTCAAAGAGTCCACGTTGGAATGGGAAAACCCGTTTCAGGACATGGGAGAGACGATCTATGTAACTTGTATCGGGGGGACCATAGTAGATAACTGGTGCCCATAGAATACTAAATGTCGTAATGACCGTCACTCCTAACTTCAAGATTCGTGAAACAAACATTCGAATCCCAGATGTCCCACATCGACCAAGTAGGTAAAAAAAGATGGCAGGTGCAAAATATAATGTCATTTGTTTGAAATTCAATGCAAGACAGAAAAAGATAGATCCCAAAATACAATTCTTGAATTCTGGTTGGGCCATGTAGTAGAAGGATACGATGGATAATCCCAACGCCACAGTATTGTATTGAAAGTGTCCATGATCAATCAAAAGAATGGCTGGTTGGGACATAGTTAGGCAGAAGATCCAAGAACGTTTCGAATCTTTCGACATTGGATGGTCGGATGATCGATCCAATGTCGACGCATACCAGACAGCTGTACCAAAGATGCAGATATCCAATAGTAGGACAGTACTCCTCATAAAGGCCTTATGGATGGGGTCCTCAATCCCACGTGATGTATACAGGGCGATACTTTCCGATCCGATGAGATAATGAGTGAAACCACCACATATGTAGGATATGTATGCCGTAAGAGGTGGATAATCTAATCCCCAATATTCTAAATCATACCAATACCAATCCCCGATGGGTAAATGCCATGTCAGTTCCATCCAATGTCTTTGTGCTTCAAAGTCACCCCCATATGCTACCTTAGAACCCTCATACCCATCTTGACCTGAATGAGAATGAAATCCAATCAATGCCCGTATCATGATTGCAAATGCCAAAATAGCTTGATCAAGTCCATCAGCTCTTCCTCGTCGACGACGAATCTCATAATCAACCTCTGGCCCTTGAGATGATACACTCATTGCTCCTACTCTCTCTCTCTTTCGTTAGCTCACTTAATTCTTGGGGGGATAATGTTTGAGATTGAAGCCATACTGTTGGTAAAGACACGGCGATGTTGTGAAATCCATTTTTTTCGTTTCATGCATCGGACCGTTGGAGGCAGACGGTCATAAAGAAGAGTACAGTACATCGGCATCACCAGTATGACTCATCGGACTAGTTGATTCAACGGCGAGTCCGAGAGTAACCCCTTCGAGAAGTCAACGACTAGTAGAGGAATCTTCATAGCAAGACTAGGCTGAACACTAGACGTACAGAAGGACAGCTGTAACATTCCTTATCAGGCTTCTTGAAGGTTTTGGAGAAGGAAATAGCCGAGTAGTATACCTTGAAAACTTGGAGGTGTACGGTACTCCTCGATTAGTACTACTCTGTCTAGTAGTAGAAGAAAGCATAAGGATAGGGTTATACGTCGAAAACAATTCTCGTTATAATAATCATGATGTGGGTTCCTTCTGACAACGACAATCTTCACAGGTATAATGATACCATGATAAACCCATTTGATATTGACATTCCGACCCGATACATCCATCCTTATGTTGCCAATGACACATACATTCACCTGTCGTCGCTGTTATATCACCAGTATCTCGTGGACAAAACTAAGGATGGAATGAAGGAAGAAACGAATCAACAATTAAAAAAAATTACGGAAAAACGGCAACGGATGAGAGTCAACACAAAAAGAAATCGGGGATGGTCGGCCCAAAAAAAAACTACAAAACACATACTTACTCCCTCTGGTAATCGGGGTGCATTTCGTGGAGCTTGACCTGCGATTGTCATGGAAAGTGAGATGAAGAGAATCGTAAGTCGCATGATTGGACGATAGTTTTGATCGTTTGTTGCTTCCAAAAAAAAGAGAGAGAGACGAGTATGATGACAGCACGATGAAATTGGAATGTGACTTGTCCAGCATCACAGTCAACATTTCACTTGTATCATATGTACTGTATGATATGTGTCACGCGGATGACCGACGCGGAGTGAGTAGTCGAAGAGGTCATTTGCGGATCAAATGTCGTACTTTAACGGCGATCGAATCCGTTGCAGCCCTTCTTGTACAATTTACGGTAACTAACTGCCTTTTGGAAGCAGATACGGCAAAGCTCTCGTCGTTTCAACCTTTTACCGTTTTGTGTTCGTTCCACCCACACGTCTCTCTCTCTTCAGCCCACGTAACCAAGGACTTTGATATTGATACGGTAGTGAGGCAGAAGCAATACTACAACAGGATTTCGTGACTTCTTTCGATCAGACTTTGTTTGTCGGAAAATCCTACATTCTGCTACCGTCCTATTCAATAATACCCAGTTTTGGTGTGAAGAGATAGATCCCTTGTATCACCAACAGGAAGAAACCGGAAAGGAAAAAAACACGCACAAAGAAAACACAAAAAAGCCCGAAACTCAAATATAAAAAGAAATGCCTCCCGCACCTGGACAAGATGAACCAATCAATCGGATGGTAAAGATTGTGAATAGTTTCTTAGCACGTGAAGATGTCGCACCCTTTTCGGAACCCGTCGATTGGAGGGGGATGGAATTATATGATTATCCCGAAGTCATTGAGAAGATGATGGATTTAGGAACAATTAAACGACGATTGGAACGTGGACAATATAATACAGCTCATGAAGTCGGTGAGGATATCCGTTTAGTCTTTAATAATTGTATGACCTACAATGCAGATGGGTCTGACTTTTGGTTATTAGCCAAGGGGTACCTTCGTCGTTTTGAAGATCGATATCGGAAGGTTCGGAATGAATGTAAGTTTCTTTTATTTTTCGTATCTGTTAGAGGCCTTTAGTTGTGTGTGTGGGCCGGGGGGATGGGGGCGAAATTTGAATGTCGGCGCCTCACGCTCTCTCAATTAATTCGTGTGTTCTTGCTTTGTGTTTCCCCGACTCCTTGTGCGTAGTTGATGTTGGAGAGGATTATGGTGACGATGAGGACGGGGATGAACCAGATACGAAATCTGCCGCGACCGCTGTAAGTGGTTCAAGATCAAGAGCCAGTACATCGGGTGGAACAGGAGGAGGAGGAGGAGGAAGGGATTCGATCATGTCCACCGTTGAAGCGTCGACGCCCTCTAATAATACGATGCATACAGCTCCATTAGATGTCCGTGCAAGATTCGGTGCGAATTTATTCTTATTGAGTGGGATTGAATTGGGGATTATTATTTCCGATTTAGAATCTTCCTGCCCTCATGTATTGGAATCATGGGGTGGTACCGATTCCTCCAAGATTGAAATTAATGTGGATGAAATCCCCTTGAAGATCTTTACCCGATTACAAAAATATGTCCATGGTCTAGTTGAGAGTGGTGGTAGTAGTAATGGCAGTGGTATGGGCTCTGAGATACAACAGGAAGATCCTACCGTCACAACCCCCAAAAAGAAAAAACGAAAATCATCCTAATAAACTGACTAGTAGGTAGTAGGGCGTTAATTTTCTTGAAGAAAACTTTTTTCTTTTTCCCTTCTTTATGATTCTAAACGACAATCGAAGACGAGCTTCCGTCGGATTCCTCCATTCTGATGAGTATGCCATTCCAATGCTTCTGTTATATCCCTCAATGGGAAGACCTCACAGGGGGGAGTCACGACGCCCTTTTCAATCACCGCTTTCGCCAATTGATCCATCATAATTTGTTTGTCCTTGGGGGGTGTATGGACCATCCAACGACTATGCCAATATCCGACAATCCTACAATCCTTAAAGATCAGTTGGGATGGTGCAATAGTCACAGATGGTTGAGAAGTAGACATTCCTCCATACGTCACGACGGTCCCCCCGTCATCTAATAAACGAAGTAAATGTTTCACACTTGTTCCACCGACAGAATTCAATGCCAATTTTGGAAGATTCCCCTTTGATGACAATTGTCGAAGTTTACTTTGAATCTCCTTCCGATATGTCACATCTTCTAGATCTTCTTCTACAATGACCATAGCATTCTTCCCCGTATCGAGAAGATATTGAATCATTTCATCCATATCCTGTGCCGACTTGTTCGGACCGCGTCGTACCAGACTGACGGTGGATGTACCGAATTGTGTCTGAGAAAGTTGACTGACCATCATCCCTACACCAGAATTCCCCGCCGTCTGTAGGATGACATCTCCGGGCGATAATGAGACAAAGTCAGTTAACATCCGTAATGCTGTCCCACCCAATTGACTTAGGGTCGATCCAGATGGACCTAATATCGTCCATAATTCCTTTGGGATGGGAAGTATCGATGGACCATTGATCATCATTGTCTCTATCGAAGAAGAAGGAAGTGATGATCGTAATGTACCCATACCTGGAAGGCCGATTGTCACCAATGATCCATTGGGTATCCCATTCAACAATCTCGTGCCATCTCCTTCTCCTCCTCCTGTCGATTGAAGAATCCCCCAACCTTCCGAACCCGCCACGGATCGTCCCAAGAAGAATCGACTCTCACAGTCTGGTACTGGTATCATCATCGTCGACGATGATGATGATAAAGATGATCCAGGAGATTGACGATAGTAGGGGGAGGCATATTTTCCTTGAACGGTATTGACATCTGCAGGATTCCATGGAACATACACCATCTGTACCTCCATCGACGACGATGAGGATGATGATGTCTGTGACAACAATTCTGATGATGTTGGAGGAAGTTCGCAATGCGAAAGAACCTTATGAGGATCTCCATGAGTCGCATACGATACTTCATGATATCCTCGTTTCATCGATGACATTGTCCTCGATACTAGTAGGGAAGATGATGGGTCGTGGATGCGATGATGATTGCTGTATATGTTCCTCCTCGATCCTCCTTGTCCTCCTACCTTTGAGAACGGGTCGAACCACCACGACCACGACCATGATGATGACGATGACGACGATGGCCGAAACACAGAACCAGGGGTACAGGTCGGATATCGAGGATGACGGTGGTGTACTAGCCGGCTCATAGTAACGTAGTGCTTTTCCAAGAGAAGAGGGCAAGTGGGGAATAGGGGGGGGGGAGGAATCACGGGTCTCACTGTCAGCACAATGCCTCTATTGTTGAGTGTGTGCGTGTAGATATGTATATGATGTAAACTGTGACGGAGGAGAAGGAAGGATGTCGCTCTTGCCAGTGAAATGCTTTTGTACGAGAACCGAACGAGAACACAGTCAGTCATGACAGTGAGATGAAATGGAGTCTGAGTCCCAGATGTCACCTGTCCGTCCATCCGACATGTTGGTACGTACGGTACCCCAGAACCCCAACTGGTCGAAAATAGTGGCAACGCTTTGCTAGCCCGGTCAACTGTGAACCAAGTCATTGTTCATTTCTAGTTCATATGTGGTATAGGGCCTTCATTTTTGTTATTCGAGCGAAGGCTCGTTCTGCTTTTTCGTTTACGTCCCTCCAGGAACCACTTTAGAGGAATAGGATACGACAAACTATGAGATTTGACAAGATTAGGCTTGCACATACCGTACTAGGTATGCTAGGTATCTACGGAACCACAATCCTTTTTTGGAAATCTCCCAACGATATGCACCCACTGTTGTCCATGTATGCATACACAGCTTGCCCCTATGTTCAACCGGAACAAGTTAAGTTAGTTGTCCGTTACTGTATCGTCCAGAATACTAGTAGAGAATGTCGTTCTCCCGTCAGGAACATGTGTCCTTCTGCCGTTAATTCAAAGCTAATGTGATCTTCCCGCTATGATCACGTTTATCGGTCTCGTATATGTTTCTACTCGAATCACTGTACATCCTAATCTGCGCCTTCCCCCTTAAATGCTCAAATGCCAAGTCTCGTTACCCCTTTGACACCCGGAACAAACGGCGCAGGGTTGCGCCGCTGCGGCGTTGCGCCTTTGCGCCGCGACGCGGTGAAGCGTTGCGCCGTTGCGCCGTTGCGCCGTTCTTGCGTGGCCAGCGGATACTAAGGGGTCCTGAAAATGGTGTATAAGATATTGGGATATTGCTCCCCACCAAGGAAAAAATTCGTTCGGCGCACCGTTGCGCCGTTGCGCCGTTTCTCTGCACTAAGGGGTGAAGAGATCTGAACTTGGGGCACATATGAGGGCAATTGTAAATCGCCGGTGAAGGGACACATGTTCCAGGCAAAAAGGAAAGGATACTTATGCTCATGACTACGTACTGTTACACCAACCAAACAAATAACATACCTATCTATTGCACTTGTTGGGAGGATGACCGAACCGGAGCCACCCCCCACCACTTTGGCAGTAACCGAACGACGAATCGTTTCGGCGAGTCGGATCCACCCATCACTGCACCCTTTATACATTTGACCTATTCTTCTTCATAGCTTGTACGATGCTCGTGGCACAGGGAGAAGAATAACTTCCATAACAAAAAATGGCGGGTAATCAATCAAGGGTCATTCTAGCTAGGCACGATGTCGGATATCGCTCTCTCCTCTAGCATCGCGATTAGGAGAGTTTCATCCCTCGTGGATTTCGTCAAACCGAGGTCGGGGAAACCGATCTCCCTATTGCCAGTTTCTCTCTCTCTCCATCGCTCTCGTTCTTGTATTGAACGTTGTCGCATAGAATCTTGAAGGATCCACGAGAGAGAGACGTTTCGCAGTAAACAACGTGTTAATTTTTTCTTCGAAATGGATATCCAAAAGCAAATCGCCCTTCAGGCCGTTTTGAAGGCTCATCAAAGAAATGGGACGAAGCCACCACCAGAACTTTTGGGAGGACCACTACCCGTCAAGACGAAGTTACCAGTACAGACGGGTGCAAATCCTCAACAAAGTTCACAGGCCAAAAAGGCCGCTTCGGCAGCACTTGCGGCTAGATTAGGAGCCCGTGGCCCACCCCCCACACCGACGACGACGAATGGTGGGAGTAGTACTGGACCTTCTGCAGAGACTCTGGATAAGTTTCGTAAAATGGCTAAAATGGGTGTCCCAGCTCCAGCGCTCCGTGGGAAGATGGCAGCAGAGGGCATTCCTCCGGCAATGATTGAGGAGGTTCTTTCTGGAGGGGGTGGTGGCGGCGGTGGTGGCGGTCCGAATGTTACGTCACCCGCTCGTTTCCCCCCCGCCCCGACGTCGTCGACGACATCGGGATCCCAACTGTCTCCGGATGAGGAAGAAAGGGCTGCCCCATATCGGAGAATGGTCAAACTCGGTCTTCCACAGGGTGCGGTTATTCACAAGATGACATCCGATGGCATCCCAAAGCATATTCAGGATTCTGTTTTAGCAGGAGAGGACAGCCGTCCTTCTCCATCGCCTCGACCAGCACCGTCACCAGCCGCGGGAGGGGGAGGATCCGGCGGGCCCGTATCTAGGCTTTCACCCCAAGAGGAACAAATCGCATCGCAATATCGTAGAATGATGAAGGTCGGACTTCCTCAGGGTGCGATTATACATAAAATGAACACTGATGGCGTCGCACAACATATTCAAAAATCAGTTCTTGCAAACGAAACTCCTGCACCGGCAGACGGTGATTCATCTCCTTCTTCAGGAGGCGGAGGAGGTCCACCTTCCCGACTTTCATCTGAAGAGGAAGCCATTGCGGCACCGTATCGTCGGATGATTAAGATGTCCCTCCCCGATGGTGCAGTGATTCAAAAAATGTCCATGGATGGTGTTTCGAAAAATATACAAGATTCCGTCCTCGCAAGAGAGGTCCCTGGTGCGAACGTGGCAACTCCTAGTGGTGGTGGTGGTGGTGGTTTGGGGATCGGTGCCTCCGCCTTTGCTGCTGGGGCCGCCTCATTGAAAAAGGCAGCTCCTCAAAAGTCGAAATCTACTCCACCACCCAGTAGGGGTGGTGGTGGTTCCGCCATGGCAATGGCTGCAGCTGCAGCGGCTGCCAAACGAGGGAAGGGTCCACCGAAGATGCGGGATGTCCCACAAATTCCCCGAAAAAGTGTCAGTTTGGCAGGTCCAGAGGCAATGGCACAGGCGGCAGCCGCTGCTGCTGCGAAACGTGCCAGTCGACAAGATCCGAATGCATTACAACGATTTGACTTGAAGACGACTCCGAAGAAGGTCAATGACGAACCAAGGACGCTAGTGAAACTCAAGTCTCGTACCCCGACACAACAAAATCAATCCCCACCCGCAACACCAGCTCATCAGGGAACAGCATCATTACCAGCTCCAACATTACGATTGAAAAGTGTCCAACCGGTTTCTTCTGCGCCAGTCGCATCGACGCCATCGCCTACTAAAGCATCCCAACGTTTCGTTCCTTCTTTTCATTCAAAGCGAGGAGCGGACCCATCACCAAAAGATAATAAGGCTCCTACGACGAAACCGGCGGTCACACCTCCCAAAACTCAAGTATCCACTCCAGAACCTCAAAAGACCACTCCCTCTAGGTGGAGGAGGACACCCACGTTTGGAAGTGATGGTCCCACTACTCCTACTACGACTACGAATCCAACACCGAAGCCCAGTCCTCCTGTTCCAGGACCGACTCAAGCCGCTGTACCAGTGCAACGAAAAGCCTCCACGTCGCCTCTTACCGCTTCCGTCGCTGCTGCTGCTGCTCCTACTACTACTGCTACGACAACGAAAACGAAAACGATTCCCCCTCCTGGTCCGGAACCGAGTCGAGCTGCTGTCATTTCTGTGACTACCAACACGACAACAACAGCGACGGCTCCGGTCCAAGAACCTGCATCGAAACCGACTACTCCCACTTCTGTTCCTGCGAATTCTAATGGAGCTCCAAAGCCAAACCCGCCTATTCCAGAACCGACTCAATCTACCGCGTCGGTCCAAGAACGACCTTCGAAGCCGATAGCTCCTTCTGCCGTGACTGAGACTACTACAGCGACTGTCCCAAAGAAAACGAACCCTTCAAGTCCGGGACCGACCCGGACCACTGTGCCGGTCGGGCAGACTCCATCTACTCCAGCGGCATCAGCCGAAAGTCCAACGCCCATGAAAGTTCCCGCTGCGAAGACGGTGACAAATCCTCAATCTACAGAGGACAACCCCCCTAATGTAGTGACGGAGCTGGATCCAGATGAACAAGAGGTCGCGAATCACTATGTGGCTCTTATCCGGGAATACGGTCAGTCCCTTGAGGCGGTAAAGGATGAAATGATCAACGATGGTGCACCAACAAATATTCAAGAGGCGGTGATTGCCTCGATTGCCCAGTCCACCGACGACGCCGACGAAGTGCTGGATCAACAGATCAATGACATCGAGGAGGAAGTCGCTGAGCACTACCGTCTTCTGGTCAGTTCTGGACAATCACTGGAATCGGTCATCGAAGAAATGATTGACGATGGTGCCCCCCAACATATTCAGGACGCTGTGAAGGCTTCCTTCGTGAAGTCGTCGCCTGCAGTATCAGAGGCACCTCTCAATATTACCGTCGAAACTTCGCCAATGTCAGATGTAGAAGATGAAGACGATGATGACTTTGTCACCAACCCGAAGAGTCCGAAGAAACTCGATGCATACGTGGCGGATCAACCGCCTGCTGGTATAATCCTTTTGGAGGAGCCTACTGCCTTGGGACGAAACGACGAGCCCGAAATGGTTGAACATGTAGACAAGGCGAAACAGGATGAACGTGTAGACGAGCCTAGAGTGACTGAACAAGTGGATGAGCCCAAGGCGGTTGAATGTGAGGGATCTATGGTCGTTCAACCTGTCGACAAGTCCAATGTGGTTCCGCGTGTGGAGTCCAAGATTGTTGAACCTGTCGACCAGCCCAAAGTGGTTCCCCGTGTGGAGTCCAAGATGGTTCAACCTGTCGACGAGCCTAAGGTGGTTCAACGTGTTGACGAACCAAAGGTAGTTCAACGTGTTGTCGAGCCTAATGTGGTACAACGTGTCGAAGAGCCCAAGGTGGTACAACGTGTCGAAGAGCCCAAGGTGGTACAACGTGTCGAAGAGCTTAAGGTTGTTCAACGGGTAGAGTCTAAGGCTGTCCAACGTGTCGACCAGCCGCCCAAGGAGTTGGTTCCCCGTGTGGAGTCGAAGGTAGCTCAACGTGTCGACGAGCCGAAGACGGCGCAGCGTGTGGAGTCCACGATTGTTGAACCTACTACCGACGGGCCCCAGGTGGCTCCACGAAAGAACGAACCCACGGCGATCCAAAGTAAGGACGAACCCAAAGCCGTCCCACGTAACGAAGAATCGAAGGTACAACGCAAAGAAGAACCCGTTCGAAAAGCTTCTGCGACACCAACTCAGGCCAAAAGCACGAAGAAACCTCGAAAAAAGACATCCAAGGTGGTTCAACGTGTTGAAGAGCCCAAGGTGGTACAACGTGTCGAAGAGCCCAAGGTGGTACAACGTGTCGAAGAGCCCAAGGTTGTTCAACGGGTAGAGTCTAAGGCTGTCCAACGTGTCGACCAGCCGCCCAAGGAGTTGGTTCCCCGTGTGGAGTCGAAGGTAGCTCAACGTGTCGACGAGCCGAAGACGGCGCAGCGTGTGGAGTCCAAGATAGTTCAACCTACTACTTACGGGCCCCAGGTGGCTCCACGAAAGAACGAACCCACGGCGATCCAA
>Ga0194115_10001556_pt1 | contig 29125 bp, 37 predicted proteins | sample TA2MahsurfametaG_3_FD_148656 | JGI IMG/M metagenome (GOLD analysis project Ga0194115, IMG submission 148656) | Freshwater microbial communities from Lake Tanganyika, Tanzania - TA2015002 Mahale S4 surface | ecosystem: Environmental > Aquatic > Freshwater > Lake | place: Tanzania: Lake... | reverse complement strand
ATCTAGTATGCTGGAGTTTATGTTGAGTGATCGGGCAGATTTGAGTTTATGTGGTGATATTAAATTTGAAAGCTTTCATGTTTTGTTGGATGAGTTTTATGATTTGCATGCCCTTTATTCGCCTGAAGATATTAATGTTGAATATTTGAAGAGGGTTACGTTGGAGGTGGGTGAGTTATTGCAGGCGGCAGGTGAGTTGAGCAAACAGTTGAGGGTCTTATGTTCAAATCGTGTGCATGAGGATGGAATTGTGTTGGATGAATTGATGACGAATCTGCCTGATGTATTGTGTGTGACTAATCGTTTTATTAGTGATATATCAAGTAATATTGATGGATTTAAGTGTAGTGCTTTTGAGGGTGATGTTAAGAAAGTATTGGGGCAGTTGGTTGAGTTGAATGATAGCTGTGAAAGACTATTGCAGAAAGTTGATGAGTCATTGGAGGTTGTTGACAAGCGGAAGGAAACTATGATGTATATGGGTGTTTTTCTGCAGGATTTAAAGAGATTTGAGGAGGCTGCGGAGTTACATATTAAGTATGTTGATGAGTTTATTGATGTTTTAAATGCTGAAGCGAATTCGATGCTTGATCGTTTGTTTAATATACCTGATTTAGCTGAGACATTAATTAGCTTACAGAATGTGGTGAATAATAAATGAGCAAGCTAGACGATTTGAAAGATAAAAATGTGAAGGGTGTGGGTGATTTAAAAGAGGTTGAGAGCTTGAGTCGATTATCATTGATAGGATATACCATTAGTTGTTTGTATCAGGCAGGATGGAATGTGAATGATTTGCAGCAGTTTCGTGAAGAGGTATCGCAGTTTATGTCGTATGAGGATGTGTATAATATCTGTCGACAGTTTTTATCTTAGCTTTAAAGCTAGAGAGATAAAAATTTAAATTCTCGTGTATATATTAAAAGTTTAAATTATAATTTTAATATATTAAAAATCTTTTTCTCTTTGAATAAAGGATATAACCATGGAAGACATGACATGGGAAAATTGCGGTAAGTATTTGAAAGACATCATTAGGTCTGCTCAGAATTTGGCGTACAATGATATTTTCGAGCAGGTGGTATTATCTGAGATTGACGAAATGTATGTGCATCAGCTTCAAAAGCAGTTGAGTGCTGATGTCGCGCAATATCGTATTTATCGTGTGTCCAGTGATTTGGGGCAATCATTACGTAAGGTTGATGAGGTTGTGTGTCAATATATTAGGGGTGATTATTTATGGTTGCGTCAGAATAATGAATCGCAGGATTTTTTGGCTGATGGTGTGATTCAAAAGTCTGTCTTTTTGGAAGGGCGTTTTTAATGTTGTATCAAAATTTTGAGAAATACCGATTGATGTATAATCAGTTGGATGAAAGTAAAAAGCGGGAGTTAAATGAGATAGCATTACAAACCGTTAAAAATCATATATTTTTTGAATTGACTGACGAGTTTGAATCATTTAAAGATCAGTTGCTACAAAAGTATCAGCAAGATACAGATAATGATGAGGTTGGATGTTATTATTTTGTTGATACGTATTTGTCAAAGATGTTGATGAGTATTGAGCAGCCTGTGTTGCTATTAACAAATGGCATTGGTGTATGGGCAAGACAAAGCTTTAATAAAAACATTTATCATGAAAGATATTTTGGTCGTGAAGCTATTGTGATGAAGGATTGTGTGATTCAAAGTGCGATTCATAACTTTCATCATGTGCAAAAGGGTTTATTTGTATGCCCTGATAATTTATTTTTTAACACTTACAACACAAACAAGGATTAAACGATATGAGTTACATTATGCATGAGATTAAATTTCTAAAGAACGTTGAAAAGTATGATGAAAATCGATCGGGCTTTTCCTGGGTGACATACTTCTTTAGAGAAGAAGACTATGATGCTGAGAAGAAGATTAAGAACGAAGTTGCTCGTGAAATATTTTCTAAAATTAAGAGCTTACATACTGAAAAAATGCTTGGGAAAGATCTTCCTCAGCAGAAGATGGGTAATTTTTTTGAGTATGTTTTAACAACTGATGATAATATATCGGTTGATGACTGCTGGGAATTCTTAGGAAAAAATGATTGTGCGACAACATTTTGTACAGGATTTTCAAATTCAGGTGTATCAGGTCAATGGATTGAAGATTTAAATATTGTCGACAACAGAAAGCATCGATGTATTGATGATGTGTCACAAGAACAAGAAGATTTATTTCAAAAAAGTGAGGAGTAAAATATGAAATCGAAGTTAAAGAGAAAAGTAGTTACTGTTGCGTTAAGATATAATGGTTTAGATAATTTAGCAGATCAGATTGAATCTCGAGATATCAAGCGCTTTGATGAGAATTTTTTAGTTGAATTTGGACGTGAGATTCGAAAGATTCAAAGAAGTAATGATACTGCGAATGTTTTCTATCGAAATACTGAATTGGAATCGATAAATGAGCTATTGCAAAGTGATTTAAATGAAGCGCATGGTGAGGTTAGAAGATTAAATCAATTATTAAGGGAAGCAGAAAGTCAGAAGACACAATTAGAAAATGAAATTAAATCAATATCTCTTGGTAAATTGACTTTTTCTAGAAATCTGACTTGATTTTTTATGGTTTGGATAAAAAACATTCATTAAGCTATATTGTTTATTTTCGTTTTTAATGCCTGGTTTTACTGATGGACCGGTTAAATCTTTAGGCGTAACAACTTTTTGCGACATTCGTGTTTTAATATCTTCAAGTAAACGGTATAAGTCAGCTACACATGCTATTACTCTAGGGATTGCTCTGGCTAATGCAATTTTTGGTACCATTGGATGTGACATAGGATTGTCTCGATATTCAGGTGACATTGAAAGTTGTCTTAAATTATATTTGGCTTCTAGATTTGAACGTACTACATTTTCAAAATTGTCTACTTCATAACCTGCTAGACGATCAGAAAATTTTCTAGAATATGATCTTAAGTTGATTTCATATTGATATAATTCTTGTTGAATTCTTTCGCATTCTTCGGGAGAATCAACTGAATTTTTATAGTATTTTTTTATTTTAAAGAAAAAATCTTGTACAGCAGGTTCGGCTTCGATATCATATTTTTGTTCCACTTGTGGGTTTTTATCAAATAAGAAGTCCAAGCCTTCAGTGTTTTTAAGATCTGATACTGTTTTACGTGATATCACACCTGTGCGTTCACCTCGGGTTTCAGGTCTTAACTTTGCGAGTTCTTCAGGAATAATTGCTGAAACTGCATATCCACCTAATCCATGATAATTATATTGAAAAATGTCGCCATATACATTTTGATAATATTTTGAAGCTTGTGCAGTTTTACTCATACGTCCTCTTTTTGTTAATCGATTTGCGAAAAAGTAATTATCAAAATGTAGCTCGTAATATTTTGTCATTAAATTGAGAAGGTTATCAAAATTTTTTTTGACATCATCAACGAATGTTGATGGACCTTTAGGTAAGTCATAATCATTTGCGTAGGTTGCGATTCTTTCTATATATTCTTTTCTTTGTTTCGCAAAATCAATTGGTCTTGGAATTAAAATAACTTGAATATAAAATGGTCGTCCTGCAGGATCTGCGACTTCAATTATTTCATGATTTGTAACGCCACCTGAAAAATCAATTTCTTCAATTCCTCTGTCGATGCAGGTTTGATTTGTTCTATCGATGGTGATAATTTCTTCATGAGAGCTAGTGTATTTATCTAAATCTTCAGGCGAAACTGATACTGTTTCGCCTGAAGGTAATTCAATGTTAACATTTTTTAAATTAAACACATCAGTTTTAAATGTTGTTCGAATATTCTCTTTATGAAGATCGCCAGCTACGACATCTATCGTGTCTTTTACTTTTACGGTGAGACCTTGTTCTACTTCGTCAAAAAAAGCATAAACAACGCCATCGAGATCTATACCTTCTCTAAATGTATTAACATTAATTAAATATTCAACGACATGTCCATTAGGTAGAGTTAAAGAAGCTTCTATTGGACATGTTAATCCTGGTTCAACCTCGATTTCTTTGATGCCTAATTCCTGTAATTGCTTTGGAATACGATTACCTGCTAATGTGACACCGTCAATTTGTTCATCTCGAAAAATAAAAACTTCAGGTAAACGTCGACGTGGTGTAGATCGATTTTTTCCTTTGCAAACATAATGAATTCCGTCATAATCATCTTTAATTAATTCTTTTTGAACATCACGAGGAAGATCTTTTAAGGGTACATATATATTACATTTTTGTCCTGCTTTTGCAGGATCTGGATTTTCATATACCTTTTTCCAGTTTTTACTAGGGGTTTCTTCAGTTACTGTTAAAAGGGCTTCGTCAGGATCTAAACCCATAGAAATTAATTCATTTCGTCTGCTGACAAAATCAGCTTGTGTACCAAGACCTGACGTGAATTTTTTTTCAGCATCATCCTTCTCAAGTTGTCTGGCTTTGGCTATTACATATGCACTTGGCTTTGTACCATCTGCATTAGAGCCACCTCGATAGCCTAATTCATCAGATTTTTTATATTCACTGCCATAAAGCGCTTTACCCACAAAGCTACCTTGAGAATCTTGTTTAAGAGAGGAGTTAGAGTTGTTAGTTGAAGTGGTATCAGACTTATTTTTTTTTAAGCCCTTTAATCCTGAAAAGTCCATTGCTTCTCTGATTAATTGTATTAGTTGTCTTTCGTTCTTAATCATCTAAAAAACCTTAATTTATCTTTTATTTTAAATATAAAAAGTTAGATTAAAAAAATTTAAATTCTCGTGTATATTATAAAAAAATAGAATATAATTTTATTATAATTAAAACAAAAAACTTCTACTGCTTTAAAGCAAAGGATTAACGTATGCAAAACATTAATGCTACACAAAAAATTGACGCTTGTTCTTTCGATATTTCTTTTAATTTTGTTGATCGTAAGATTACTGCAATCAATCGCTTGGTTAAAACACGTGCCTATATTTATGCAAACAATACCAGTGATATTTTGCAATTATTTTCGGAGCGTTATAAGAGTCCTAGTCGTAAAACAACAAATGCGATTAAAAAGTCTATCATTAATCACGTGAATGCTAATACTTCTCTTACACTCTCTGAATCTGATATCTCTTTAAAATGGAGTCAATATGCAGGTTGTGATTGCCCATGTAGCCCAGGTTATATTGTAACATTTCAAAATCAATCTGTTCCATTTGAATATAAGTATCATGCTACTATATGTGCTAATATCAAATAATTTTTTCTCTTTCTTTTTACCAAAACTTTTTAAATTAAAGGATTTTCTGCTATGACAATAGCTACACAAAATATTTCTTATCGTGTTTGGAATCAATTAACACAAGATGAAAAGCTAAGGGTTATATCTGACGTTCGGGATGATTCAAATAAATTTCATGATTTGTGTGAATTAGTTAATGATATTATTTCAACAAATATAGAATTTGATGTTGACGCTTTATCTGACGATTTGCGTGATATTTATGGTATCGATGCTGACTTTTCATATTCTTTTTATGGACAGGGTTCAGGCTTGTGCTTTGATGCAAAAAGTATTGATGTTAAACAACTATTGATAGAGACAGGATTTTTTGAAAATAAAATGGTTGATTTAGATACAAATGTGAATTTAATAAATGAATATTTAAGTTCAATTTGTGTATATACCAAAAGAATTAATAATTATTATGATCATGAAAATTCTGTTCGATTTGTAGTTGAAGATCAAGGATTTCATGTATATACAGATGATGATGAAGAATCGCCCTTAGTAACTGAATATCTTCGAATCTTTTTTGAAGATGAGACCTTGGAAGATTTTTTAAATCATTGGTTAGTTGATTATTGTAAAACTAATTATAATATGCTTGAAGAATTATTGGAAGCATCAGAGGATGATATATCTGAAATTTTGGAAGAATATATCGGTGGTCACTTAGAAGAGTCTTACAAGTTTGTTGGTGAAAATGAAAGTTTAGCTTTACTTACAGATAACATTTAAAGGAGAAATCATGTCACATTTTTATCAAAAAACAATTCAGAATATTATTCAAAGTGAAATTTATTTTGCTGTGCCTGTTGAAGTTCTAAATAGCTTAAAGCGTTGTGAAACTGAAGATTGGGTTGATTTTCATGAGAGAGGACAGTGGAAAATTGAGGAATATTATTTCGTTAGTAATTGGTTAGGTGATAAATTGATGGCGCATGATGAGTTGATTTGGGAATTAAGTAATGCTATGATTTGGGGACGTAAAAAAACTGGAAATTTATTAGATGATGAAACCCTTCAGATAATAATCATTAAAGGATAATTAAAATGAAAAAACTATTACTATCTTTATTATTAATTTCATGCGGAGATGAACAATTAAATACTAACGAATTTAATGATTTAATCAAATCATTTATTAATTATAAATGTTCTGTAAACAACAAAGAAATTACATATGAAACAAATGTTTATGATAGAACGAGTGTATATAGACTCGAAAAATCTATTAAAAATGAAAGATGTGAATTTAATAATGATAAAATAAAATATATCGAATTTTTTAATTTTGATACTGAATATTTTGAATATGATCTTACGACACAGGAATTTATTAAGATAGAAGAAGAAATAGATTATACACGACCTAGAGAGTTGAATTATAAAGAAATATTTGAACAAAAATATTTAAACATGAGAGATATTTTTTTAATTAATAAAAATGAAAAAACGAATTTTTCATTAAAAGATTTTTATCAAAAAATTTATGATAATAACATTGAATTAATGAATGCAAAAAATAATTGTGCAGATGAATATTATTATATTAATCAAAATTCAATAAAATATTGTAACGTTTTACAAAATTTTCAAACATTAATATATCGCGGCGATATAAATTATTGCATTATGGGTCTAATGAATCGCTTTGGAAATTCTGGTTATATTAATTTTGAAGAGTATGAACATGCAATGGATTCTTGTAATAATCGATATAATGAAAGAAAAGAATATATTGAAATAGCAAGATTGGATCCATGTCATTGTATAGAAGATTATCAAAGTAATATGATAATTTATGAATTTTAAAGTGTAAAAAGAATTCGAATATTATATAATATAGAATATTTTGGAGATATGGTCGAGTGGCTTAAGGCGGCGGTCTTGAAAACCGTTGAAGCGAAAGCTTCCGTAGGTTCGAATCCTACTATCTCCGATCTGCTTGAATAGCACAATTGGTAGTGCACACGACTTGTAATCGTGAGGTTTTGGGTTCGAGTCCCAATTTGAGCATTAATGGGAATATGGTGAAATAGGTAAACACAACGGACTTAAAATCCGTCGACGCAAGTTTTGTCGGTTCGATTCCGACTATTCCCATCAATCCGGGCCTGTAGCATAATGGTGATTGCGTCTGTCTCATAAACAGGATTGTGCGAGTTCAATTCTCGCTGGGCCCATTTTCTACATCCACTTCACTCTATCATAAAGGAAAATACTTATGAGTGACTTTTTATATGTTGTTTCTACAAATCACAATTTAAAATTAAAAAATGTTGCTAATAATTTAATGGGCATTCAAATTGCACAAAGATTATTTTGTGATAGAAACTCAGGCGCATTTGTACTAAGAGGCTGTTATCAAAACAGTTCAAATGAAAATGTAAAGAATCTTTTAAAGCAAGAATTAAAAGAAATGAATGATAATGATAAATTTTACATTTTGGAAAACCTTTATCTAAAACAAATATCATCAGGATTTATTGTATTAGATAAAGGATATGGAACATATCCTATATTTAGTGGTAAAACATCAAAAGATATTGCAGGTCGTTTCTTAAAATTATATAATAATAACAATGATTACATTTATAAAAATGGATTTTTACAAATAAATCCAGATACTTGGCCTGAAATTGCTGCACAAAGTTCTAATACGCGAACATGTCAGGATATTGGTATTTTACTGAATCTTTAAAAATTATCTGGAGTATAAAGATATTTAAAAATATGAAACATGAACTAGTACAAAAAGCTGATTTAGATTTTAGTGTCGATTCTTTAAAGGACATGATTAGTTTATTTGCCTTCAATTTACATGAGAGCAGATATAATGATGTTGATACATTAAAAGACTTTTCTTTATTAACTTCCTTAATTGAAAAAGGTGCAAAACATTTAAAAGCCCAAGAATCAGATGATTCAATCAAAAATCTAGAAATAGACAAATTACTTTTAACATATCATGAATTAATTCGTTACACAAAAGTAAAAGAAGACTGTGACGAATTAGTTTACACACCACGTAAAGTTAGGAAAAAAAATGTCAAATCAAACAAAGCAGATAGTCTCTGATCTTATTTCAATTATTTCAGCAGCTGAAGATAAAAAGGTTAATGCACCTGTTAAACAAGATGAATTGAGTCTAGCTATTAACGACATTAAAAAGCTTGTTGATATTACAGCAAATGAAGAGCTAGAATTCTTCTTAACCAAAAAAAGTAAATTGCAAGAAATTGAAAAACAACGTTTAGAAGCAATAGAACAAGCTGAAATTAATCGAATCAAGGCAATGACACTTGCAGAAAATACTTCAAAAGCTGTTGATGCATCTGAACAAACGTTCAATACAATTGGAAGTAATACTTTAAAAATTATTGATGATATGACACTTGTTCATTTAAATAATCATCAACAACCTATTAGATTATTCAAAAAGAATAAGTATGAATTGTCATTTGTACTATCGATCTTATCTTTAATTGTGATGTTTAGTTTTCAAAATCAAACTACAAAAAAAACAAATATTGTTTTACCTAAACAAACTATTGTTGAAGTGAAGAAAGAAATTGTAGTTAATCATGACGCACCTAAGATTTTTAATTTATGTGATGTTAATGATATAAAAGTAAGCGATTCATGTGTTACACCAGATTATACAGATTTAATTCTAAACGATATTTTAAATAAATCTATTATATCTAATAAAAGATTAAATCTAGATAAAAGTGGATTAACAAGCGTTAAAAAAGAGAAAGATAAAGTAATTAAAACTACAACTAAAAAAGGAAAAGATAGATTTAATGTTGATACAACAGGCTTCTAAAATAATTGTTAAAGATAAATTAAATGAGTTTCAATATAAAAAAGATGATTTTGGGCAAGAGCTATCTGAAAATATTAAATTATGTCTAAAGTATTATGATAGTGATAATGATAGTCAAAAAAGAATTAATCGTCTATCTCAAATTTTATTCGAATCTTTTCTAAAGAGTTAAAAAATTTAAATTCTCGTGCTCTTTTAAACTTTCTATTATATAATTTTAATATACGGCTACTACTAACACCCAGGAAAGAGATGATAAAATGTTATACGTTATAACTAATCTTTGCACAATTTATTATATTGCCTTAATTATCGCCTTAATTACCACATCACTCTAAGCAGGAAAAATATGATTATTAGAAATTTTAACGACGACACATCTTTCTCTTACGCCCCTGTAAGTTTTGTAAAAAATCAAAACAAAAAACATGTCAAGACTAAAAGCTTTATTAAAATCGAAAATGATTTTAAAGACCTAATGAATGACAAAGTCGAACAACACGAAATTGAATTATTTAATTCAGTCAAACTGTTAGAAAATAAAATCGTTAAATTGGAAAAATCAATTGAACACATTACAGAACAGATCAAAACAATTGATCGTTCCAACATCTTTTATGATATTGCCCTTAAAGCAAAATTAAGCTTAATTCAAGCCAAGCATCTACGATACACATCTAGATGCACTTTTCTAAAAGAAAACACAGATATTTTGCATTATCTTCAACCTGCTGATTGGATTTAATATGAATACATTTACACCTGCACAAATTTCATTTAAAAGTGCTGCATCTAAATTTCCATCTGGCGTTGTGGTAGCCATTACCAATTATCGTCATGAAAACGATGAATTAGCTAAACCATGGCACGGCATGACCATCAGTTCTTTTACTACCATCTCAATGGATCCAATGCTAATTATGATAGCTGTCTCTAAAAAGGCTAAGATGCATGAACTCCTGTTACAACAAGAGCAATGCAAGTTTACTGTCAGCATATTATCAGATACTCAAAAGGACCTGTCAAATCATTTCGCTGGACAAAAGTCTGAGGAGATAGCTAATAGTTTAGAAAGCAAGGTCATTCATTTAGGTGATGACTATACCTTTGTAAAAGGTTGTCTGTCTTATTTCTTATGCGAATTAAATGAAGCCTATGATAAAGGTGATCATACCTTATTTTTCGGTAATGTTATCGAAGCACAAACTAATGAGGATAATAAAAACCCATTAGTCTATTACTCCCGTTCCTACAATCAAATTAAATCTGAGGATTAAAAATTATGACAAAGTCTATTGTTGTTTGTTTATTAGCTTGTTTGTTATGTTTATGCGGTTATTTTTATTCTAAAAATTCAAACGTTTTTGTTATAAAAACTCCTGTTGAAATCATAAACAGTAATAATCTAGATGGTACTATTAAAAATTTACCAAAAAATGAAAATGAAAACGAATTAAACTTTAAAAAACCTGATATAGATTTAATATTAATTCAAGGTGGATCATTCATGATGGGAAACAAAAAAGGACGTGATGATGAAAAACCTGTACATAAAGTTAATATAAATGATTTTTATATGAGTAAGACAGAAATTACAGTTGATCAATATCGAAAATGTGTTGAGTCTGGGGTTTGTGATAATCCTAACGAATTTCATGAATATTCAAATGATGATTGTAATTGGAGGCATACCGATAGATTAAATCATCCGATCAATTGTTTAAGTTGGAAACAGGCAAGAGCATTTGCAAAATGGGTAGGAGGAGATTTACCGAGTGAGGCCCAATGGGAGTATGCAGCTAGGTCAAGAGGAAAAGATATTAAATACCCATGGGGAAATACAAATGCTACATGTCAACATCAATTTTTATGTGACATATCATGCGAATTTACAATTATTAATAATGGATATTCTAATAGTGGAGGAAGAGGTTGTGGTAAAAATAGAACATGGGAAGTTTGTAAAAAGAAAAAAGGAAATACTGAACAAGATTTATGTGATATGGAAGGAAACGTTTCTGAATGGGTTTTAGATGATTTACATGATAATTATGAAGAGGCTCCTAATAATGATCAGGGATGGTGCAAAAATCAAGAACACGATTGTATTCATTCAGAAAATGATATAATTGCTAAAAATTACAGAGGTAGTAATTGGAAAACATTTTATTTTGAATATTATGTCACTAAAAGACAAGATTTATTACAGGATGAAGGATTATCTACAATAGGTTTTCGTATAGTTAAAAAAATTCAATAAAAGGAGTATATTATGCCAGAAGGTGTAGAAGTTTCGCTATTTAGCCGTTCCCTCAATCAATTCCTCCAACATAAAACTATCACCAAAGTTGAAGTCTTATCTGGAAGATATACCAAAAAACCTATCGAAGGTTTATCACATTTTAAAACACAATTGCCATTAATTGTCGATACAGTTGGTAATAAAGGTAAATTCATTTATATTACATTCAAGAATCATGATGTTGTTATGTTTAATACCTTAGGTATGACGGGTGGTTGGTCATCAATTCCTAATCAAAACAAACATGATAGAGTGCAGTTTAAAGTAATTGATGAAACAGAAAGAACCGAATATTTATATTTCAGGGATATTCGAAACTTCGGAACAATGCATTTTAAAAATCGTGTGGATTTAAATAAGAAGTTAAGAGTAATTGGTCATGATATTGTTCAGGATAGTTTATCTTATCACGACTTTTACAATATTCTTTTAAAACATTCTAACATGAATATTTGCGAGCTTTTAATGAGACAAGATATATTTTCGGGTGTAGGGAATTATATCAAGGCTGAAGCATTATGGTTCGCAAATATTCATCCTGATGCAAAGCCTAAGAATTTATCCTATGACGATAGCTGTTTATTATATGATGGATTAAGAGATGTGATTAACAGATCTTTTGAAGCAGGTGGCGCAACGATTAAAGACTATTTTAGATTTAATAATTGGGAAAGAACAATTGATTTCTTTCAGGTTTATGGTAAAAGACGAGATCCTGATGGTTTAGAAATTGTAAAATCAGATACTTTAGATGGACGTACAACACACTGGGTTCCTAGTAGACAAACAAAGGGACTGTAATTTTTTTTCTTATAAAGGATATTTTAAATGAATTTCGAAACATTAAACCAAGAAAATATAAAAATAGAAAACGATATAGAATGTTTATTTGAACATCCTTTAAGTGATGATCAAATTTTATTATCAAAATCAATTTTTGATAATGTTTTTAAAAGTATTCGAACTCCTAAATTAGTTCAATTAATATCACAACCGCAGACAGGTAAGACTAATACTATTTTAAATATTCTTGGTTTAATAGGCAATTATTCTCATAATAATCCTAAATTTGAATCAAGAGGTTTTTTAACTGTTTTCTTTCAACCATCAGACAATGTTTTAAAAAAACAATTAGAAGATCGATTGACATATAAATACAAAGACAAATTAAATAAAAATTCTCATAAAATTATCACTAATTTAGAAATAGGAACATCAGGTAATATTTCAGGAATGCGTGATAAAATATCTAAAAAAATCGAAGATGAAAGAAAAGATTCAAAAATTATTGGATTTATTCATGATGAATCGCATTGTAATATTGGAAATGAACAAAAACTTCCAAATTTTTATCATGAAAATAATATATTTTTGGTACCTCTTGATAAAAAGGAATATCAAAAAAATGAAAATAAAGAAAATGAAATATATATGAATATTTCAGCTTCGCCTAGCTCATTTGTAGAATACATGAAAAATTCAAATGATGGATATATTGACACTTATTATTTAAAGCCTCATAATAATTATTTGTCTTTTAAAGATATTCATGATCAAGGAAGATTTAAAAAAGGATTTAATTTAAATGATAAAAATAATAATTTTGATTTTATAAAATTAATTATTTGCGATAGTTTTTTAAAAGGTGAAGAAGGTTGTTTAATTGTAAGAATTGAAAATAAAAATATTTTCTTAAAATTAAGAGATGAACTGAATGAATGCATTAAAAATCCCATAATTTTGCAAGAAAAATTAGAAAATTTAAATTTATTGCAAGAAGATTTTAAAAAAATATTGAAAAATTTCCAAAAATTAAAAACATATTTATTCAGTTCGAATGGAATTGAAATGGATGAAGAAAAAAAATTGTTAAATGATCATGATAATTTTAAAATTAAAAATATGAATTATTTTTTAGAAAATAAAAGTGAAGATTACAAAATTTTATTTATTATGGATTCTTTTTTACAAGGAAAAACTTTAAATTTAGACAATGTAAGAGGTTGGTTTGAAAGATATAATGAAAATCCATATAATAATAATGCTTTCACAATTCAATCAGTGGGTAGGAATTGTGGAAATTATAAAAACAAAAACTATGAATATCCAATTTGGGTTAACTTAGATGAAATACGACACATTATTAATTTCTATGACATAGTTTCTGAGCATGTTGAAACAGATGGCAGAATTTCATCTAGACTATGGAATAATATTAATAATAAAATTTCAAATGTTTTTATTACAAATACTTACACAAAAGAAAAAAGTCAAAAGAAAAAAATTAAAGAATTTGAAAAATTATATGTGAATGAATTTAATTCATATAAGTATGAAGCAGATTGTTTTTCTTCATATGATGAAGCCATATATTTCATAGATCAAAAATTAAATGATGCAAATATTAATAGAAATAATCAAAACATTAGTGTATCAAAAGTGTCAGAAAACAATGTAAACAATGTTATTGGAGATATTATTCTTAAATCTTACGGACGTTATTCAAAAACAACAAGCTCTTCAGGAGGTTATCAATGGGGAATAATTCATATTGATGATTTAAATCAAAATCATTTTAAATCATGGAATGAATATGTGTTAAATGACAAAAATTCTATTTTGTTTAATAAAAAAGATTATTACATTTCTTATGTCACAAGAATAAATGTTTTAAATGAAATTAATGAAACATTTGTAACTGATAGTAGCGTTTGGAGAAGTAGTGAAGATAAAACATTAAATGATAAAAAACAAATTAATCTTGAAGAAGTTAAAGATATTTATTTAAACAATTTTATTGAAAACAAAGAAAATTTAAAAAATATTCAAGAATTTAATTCAGTTTTATTTCATGAAAAAAAGCAATTAGAAATGAATAAAATTTTAATTAAAAATCCAAAATACATGTATAGTGTATTTTTAAATATTTTTGAGCAATTAAAAATAATCGATGAAAAAGTATATGAAAAATTTATAAAAAACTCAGATTTAAATTTAATAAATGGAGAAAAAAAAGGAAACATTATTAACGATGAACAAATATATTATAAATTTTCTGAATATGACAATTATGACAACATTCAGAAATGTTTAATTAACAGTTTAAAAGAAAAAATAAAAGATGAAGAAATATTAAAATTTAAACTAAAAAAGATTGAAAAATTATCAAGTATCCATAGAATACCTGATGGTTTTGTCATTAATTTAAATTATAGTGCTTCTAATGATTGTATTGAAAAATGTAAAAATGATAAAAATAAAATTGCGTGTATTATAGAAAATTTTAAAAAAACGGGAATTAATTTTTATAAAAATGATTCTGATGTTTTTATTGAAAATTTTGATAATATTAAGTTTAAATTCATCAAACAATAAATAAAAAAGGTATAAAATATGAACACTTATAAAATCGATTTATTTCGAAGACCATCAATTTTTGTTGATGTAACAGATGAAGATGAAAAGCAATTTGAATTAAATGGATGGAAAAGTAAAAAGCACATGTCTTCTTCAATCGTTGTGGCTGATGAGATTCATAAATTCTTTGAAAATAAAAATGACAATAATGCTAATATTATTTTATTTAAATGGCTTGCTAAACATAATTCAATTACACTTTTTAATAGTAAATTGCAAGACAAATTTATAGAATTATTTACAACACAAATCTAAATAAAGGAAAAAAAATATGGTATCACCAGAACTACGTCAAAGATTTTCAGTTGAAAGAAAACAATTAATTGGTATAAAAATAAATGAAGGTCAATATAAAAATTGTATAGTCAAAGATCATGTTAATGGTTCTTTATATGAATTAATAAATGAGAGTGGTGTTTCTTTTTTTGCAAAGCATAATAAAAATAAAAATCAGTGGGAAGAATGGAAAGATGATTATAAAAGCGGGAGGAAATAATTTATCATGATTTACAAGAGATTTTCTGATTTTAGTGTAGAAGAACAAGATAAAATCGTTACAAATTTAATGAAAAAGAGAAATGATTCTATTAATGAATTGATTGAAAATAAGCTAGAAGATATTGAACTTTCATCACGTTATTCAAGCGCTGAACGTCAGGCTGATATTGAATATGTTAATTCGAAGCATTATTTAATTGATGTTTTAAGTGTGGCTAATTGGGCAATTTTCGACGAGGAGTATAATATGTTTATATTTGAAACAAGCTGTCGAGGTGATCAATAATGGAAAAGCAAACTAATAAGTTCTATACTCGTACACCTAGATTAAGTAAAGAACAATTAGACTTAGGTGATTTTAGTTTGCCAAAGAATTTAAATAACTTTGAATATGCAAAGCTAGCACATGAATCTTTAATCTCTTTTCTTAAAGAAAATGATAATGATTCACTTACTTTACGTAATAATGAAAAAGTCTTCTCAAAAGAATACAAGTACGCAAGAGATCAAAGATATTTTGATGGTGCCTTATTCTTCATTCATCATGACGATCGATTAAATAAATGGCTATCTCATGATCGTAAAGAGGAGAAGTTTAAAAAGATCTATACTTATTTAAAAAATAAAGGATTCTATTTAGATAAATTTGAAAATGGCGTTAGCTGCATTTTTATTTCATTTGGCTTTAAACACGATATAAAATAAAGATTTAAAAAATTTAAATTCTCGTGCTCTTTTAAAATTTATATTTTATAATTTTAATATAAATAAAATTTATACTTTTCTTTTAACAAAGGATATTCTTTATGAAGATTCAAAGCATTCGCAATGACGAAATCAAACTTGGCACTTCCATTCGTTCCGTAAAGGTGCCTGATCAACTTAAAGTTAAGCTCAAATCAGGTATTGAGTTTATCGATGATGCATTCGGCAATGGCTTTACACCTTCGACTGTTACCTTATTCACAGGCGAACCTGGCGCCGGTAAAACAACCATGATGTTAACGTTGGCTGATTCTTTGGCTGCTCAAGGCTATTGTGTATATTACAACACTGCTGAGGAATCAATCTATCAGGTTGCTATGACATGTGAGCGTTTAGGTATTTCCAATGATTTTTATCCTGGTCAAGAAACAGATATTGAAAAATTAATTGATAATTGCGATGAACTTCGTAAAAGTCATCCAAACAAGCCCTTCTTCTTGATTGTCGATTCTTTGCAAACACTCGAGGAATCAAACGGTGCACATACAAAAAGCTCTGCTACAAAGGCACTGGAAGCATTAACATCATATGCTAAAGAACATTATGTCAACATTATCACTATTTGTCAGGTCAACAAGTCAGGTGAAATGGCAGGCTCTCAAAAGCTTAAGCACATGGTAGACTCAATGATTCACTTATCACTATGCGATAAAAAGCTAATGAAAGAGCTTGATTGCGATTTAACTGGCGTACGTTCACTCACTGTCGAGAAAAATCGCTTTGGTTCCTCAGGTTGGTTATTCCTATTAGATTTATCAGAAACAGGTTTCGTTGAAAAATTCCGTTATGGTATTAAAAATACAAATGTCGCTGATAAAATGGCAGGCAAGGATACAACCCAGCAAGAAAAGGTTAATCAAACATTAATGAATAACCAAAGTCAAAATAAATTTGATGCTCTTGCTAAAATGAAAGAAGACCTCTTAAAGAAAAAAGAAGAGCTCTTGAATCAAAGTCAGGAAAAACCATATAGTGTTATACAAACAGTTCCATCAATCCCTGTCACAATTAAGGATGAAAGTGCTGAGGAAGGTTTAACCTACGAAAATTTAATGGCACAATTGCAATAATTAATTAAACAATTGTTTAAGATATATTATAATCTAATTGTGTATGTCTCCTCCTTGTAGCAATCATTGCTATGTCATACATGGGTTGTTTGTGTGAGCCTGCAGAAATGCAGGCTTTTTTATTCAAAGGAAAAAGTTATGCCATCAAAGATCATTCGAATTAGACCTAAAGATGAAATTATCGAAGCTTTTAAAAATGAACTAAGATCACGTGAAAAATTTGAATTAGTTAAATCTAGGTTCAACGATATTAATTTATTATTATGCTATGGTATTATTAGCAACTTCAATCAAAAGGTTTATTATAAAATTAGAGCCTATTTTAACAATCAACAAAATTACTGTGATAAACTAGATGAAAATAATCTTTTTAATAATTCGAATAATGAAAAATTTAAAAATGAATTAAGAAAGTATAATGATTTTTATCTAATCGAATCATTCTACTCTTTAACAATAAATGAATATGCAAACTACATCTATGATTGTTATTACGATTTAATCGGATATACTAATAGTAAAATTTATTTTGAAAATGAATCACGCTTTATTGATAAAATGATTTTCACAAAGGAGGAATTTGCGATTGAAATTAAACCAGCAGAAATTTTTAATTTCAATCGTTACGTTACACCTCAAAATTTTGGCGAAATGTATGAGTGCTTAGTTGATAGCTCTCATGTAAATTTAAATGAAATATTCTACGAAAGACTAAAGCATGATTAATAGATACAATACTCAGGAAATGCAAGAGATCTGGAATGAACAATATAAAATAAATATTTGGAAACTACTATCGATTTATTACGTACAGGAAATTAAAAAAGATCTAATCGGTCATGATTTTCAGACTTTACTTAATATCTCGATAACACCTGACGATATTATTCTTAAAGAAAAAGAAACCAAGCATGAATTTCTAGCATTTTTAGAGTTATTTTTATCTAAAGCACCCGATCATCTAAAGCAATATATTCATTTTGGATTAACATCATCAGATATTTTAGATACAACCTTCTCTTATCAATTAAGGGATGCAACTAATATCATATTGAAATCAATTGAAAAATTAAAAGAATCATTAATCAATAAAGTTAAACAACATAAATCAACGATGATGATGGGTAGAACACACGGAATGTATGCTGAACCTATTTCTTTTGGATTAGTCTTACTTAATTTCTATTATGAATTTGATCGATCATATGAAAGGTTATTAAACTGCATTGATAGTTTATCATATGGACAATTGTCAGGACCGGTAGGGAATTATATTTTATGTAATAAAGAAGTAGAAGAAAAAGTCTTAAGACAATGTAAAATGTTACCTGAAACATTATCAACTCAAGTTATTCCTCGCGATCGATATGCAGAATTATTTAGTACATTGGGTATTTTAGCATCATCGATGGAAAGACTAGCAACTGAAATCAGACAATTAAGTCAATCATCTATTGCCGAGGTTGCTGAAGGGTTTGATATTAATCAAAAGGGTTCTTCATCAATGCCACACAAAAAGAATCCAATCGGATGTGAAAATATATGTGGTATTGCTCGATTGATTCGAAGTTATTCTATTCCTGCAATGGAAAATGTAGTTTTATGGTATGAAAGAGATATGTCACATAGTTCTAATGAAAGATTTTTAGGGGTTGATGCTACAACATTAACGCATTATACTTTAAATCGATTAACAAGTATCATTGATAATTTGGTTATCTTTAAAGTCAGAATGAAAGAGAATATAAAACAATCATATGATTTATTTTATTCACAAACTTTAATGTTGAAATTAGTTGAAAAAGGTTTAAATCGTATTGATGCATATAAGTTAATACAGGAAGCATCATTTAAAGCTGTTAACACTGAAACTTCTTTGATTAATATTGTCTTAACAAATATTTCATTATTCGAAAAGTATTTAAGCTTTGAAGATATTCTGACGCTATGTCAATTTGAAATATTTGAACAAAAAAACTTAGATTTGGTTACACAACACCTTAAAGGATTAAATAAACATGAGTAGTTTAACATATACAGATTATCTTTGGATTGGCAATGCATCTTTCTTTACATATTGTATTCTGGATTCTTTCTTTCAATTAAGAGAAAGATTAAAGAAAAGTATTAATGAATTAACAGACCTTAATTTAGTTAAGCCCACAGTCGTATTAACATATACATTATATATAATGTTAATCTATGGATTGTATCTAATAACATTTGAAGTAATTAATCAGCATGTCGCATTTGCTTTATTGTTTCTAGAAACAATTATTAGAGTGATTAAAAATCATACTACAACTAAACCTTTGGTCGATGAAAATGAAGACAGAAATGAGTAGAGATGGAATATGTATTGATATTTTTTTGTGGAGTACTATTTTGGTTTAAGTCTAATGCAAAAATAGTATTTGAATTATATTGGGAGCCATGGGAATGGTGGTTATACACAGGCTTGCTCAGTAATTATATGTCTTTATATGGCTGGTGGGGATTAATGGAAAAATATGATATATGGCATGCAACAGCAATCTGGGTGCTATTAACTACCCTAGCTGAAGTGATTTTAAATTGTATGTGCTTTGAATATTCATTGTTAAAAATTGTAGGTGTTGCTGTTTGTGTAATAGGTGCTTATATTGCTAGCTTATAAAAATCATCATCTAATAATCTAATCTATTACGTAGACAAAAAATAATTGATTAATCACAGATCGCTCTAGATTTAATCTATATTAATTTATTAGTATATCTATAGATTTTTATTTAATATTAAATCTAGATTAAACAGGATAACCCAGGAGAAATTTATGAGTGAAATACATAAGACTATTTTAATTAAAGAAAATAATTGGTCGGATCTTTATAAAATTGAATATCGAGAATATGAATGGGATAAAGAACAAAAGATTGTTTTTCATGAAAGACTGACTGATAGATTGCACAAGGACATTATTAATAAAATGATTCGTACTAGTATATACACAGTTGAAGGAAACACCTTTGATTTAAATAAAGATATTTCAATATCATTAATGATGATGGGTGATTTAAACGAGGAAGAAGAAAAGCAAAGACAAATTAATGAAGAAAAAGAAAGAAGACGTGATGAATTACAAGCCAAGATTCGTCAAAGAATGAATAAAAAATAATTGTAATATTTCTTTAATTTTAATATAATTCATTTGTTAATTTATTGTTTATTTTTTTAAAGGGTTTTAAGGTTTATGTTTATTACAGAACAAAAAACATTGGCATATGATGATGTCATTTTGGTACCACAATACTCAACAGTTAGAAGTAGATCTGAAATTGATTTATCTGTTAAATTAAATGACGAGATTACTTTGAAATTACCTATTATTTCTAGTCCCATGAATACTGTGACAGAAACGAATATGGCAAATGCTATTCATAATCTAGGTTGCTTAGGTATTTTACATCGATATAATACAATTGAATATCAATCTAGATTATTATCGTACATTGATGATAGAGCTTTAAGAGCTGCAGCGATTGGTATTTCTGGCGACTTTAAAGAAAGGTTAGAATCATTAGTCAATAATGGCTTAAAAATTGTATGCTTAGATGTTGCACACGGCGATCATATCATGATGGAAGAGTGTATTCAATATGTTAAAAGTACATATCCTCAATTATACATAATTGCTGGTAATGTTGCAACAGCAAATGGCTTTGAAAGATTATCTTTAGCAGGCGCTGATGCTATTCGCGTGTCAATCGGATCAGGCTCCATATGCACAACAAGAATTCAAACAGGTCATGGTCGACCTACACTTGATGCTATCATCGATATTGCTAATCATAAGAGAAGATTACATCTTAAAGCTTTAATCATTGCAGATGGTGGTATTAAAAATGCCGGTGATATTGTCAAATCACTTGCAGCCGGTGCAGATTTAGTGATGCTAGGTTCTCTATTATCTGGGACTTATGAAGCCCCAGGAAAAATTGTGCGTACAGATAAGGGTTCATTCAAGAAATATTCAGGTATGGCATCTAAAGACGCACAATTAAGAGGCAGAGGAAAATATAATTCAGTTGAAGGTGTATCGACATTTGTAAAATTTAAAGGCAATGTTAAATATACCATTGACGAGCTTGAAACAAACATAAGATCAGGCTTAAGTTATAGCGGCGCACGAAACATTCCTGAATTACAAGAATGTGCAATCTTTCAAGTACAAACAATGTCTTCTCATTTTGAGGGTTTACCTCATATTTTAAAGGTTTAGGAGTAATATGCCAACAAAAGTAGTTATTGGTTTACAATGGGGCGATGAGGGTAAAGGTAAAGTGGTTGATAATTTAGTTCATCAATGGGCAGATGTCTGTGTTCGATATCAGGGTGGACCAAATGCGGGTCATACAATTTATAATGATCAAGGTAAAAAGTTTGTAACACATGCATTACCCTCAGGCGTTTTAAAATCTTCATGCAAAAATATCATTGCCAAAGGCTGTGTTATAAATCCTGTTTCATTACATGATGAAATTACTTTATTTGGTGTTAAACATGAATCTTTAAGTATTTCTGATAATGCGCCTTTAATTCTGCCACATCATATTGTATTGGATCAATTAAAATATCAACAAAGAATTGGTACAACAGCCAAGGGCATTGGTCCTGCATATTCTGATTATATTTCACGTGATAATAAAACAATGCGTGATTTATGTCATGATGTAGAGCTAGTTAAGACTTATGTGCATGAACAGTTAACTAAAATATTTGATGGTAGTGAAGATTTTAAATCTACATTTGAAACTTATTTATCTAAAAATGGATTTAATGTTAATGTAGAGACAGATAACTACATTCAACATTTTATTCAGGAACAGTATTTTCCATTGTTAGATAGATTATCACGTTTTTATCTCAATTATTTATGTGATACTGATTCATTAACACAGGATTATTATCGTCAAGAATTAAACATTATTCTAGAAGGTGCGCAAGGCTGGGGTTTAGATGTTTGGAGTAAATCATATCCTAATGTAACTTCATCGTCACCTAATATTGGGGGTGTATTAACATATACTGGATTGAATCATAAGCAAATTGATGAGGTTATTGGTATTGTTAAATTATATAAATCAAAGGTAGGTAGTGGTGATTTTTCAACTGAATGGGTTGAATCATCTGAGGTTATGGACATTAGACATGCACTAGGTGAATTTGGTTCAACAACTGGTCGACCACGTCGATTAGGCTGGTTAGATTTAAATGAAGTTAAAAGTGCATGTCAGACCAATGGCGTTGATAGAATTGTAATTACAAGAATGGATTCAATATCAGATTTAAATTGCTTGAAAACATTTTATGGTGACCAGTTATTTAAGCATGACAAATGGAATCAGATTACAGACGAAGTAGATTTAAATCAGGCTAATTTACGTGCATTTGTAGATTATGTTAAGGATAAAATTAATATAAAGAATATTAGTCTGTCGTATGGACCGAAAAGAAATCAGTTAAAGTGGTAATTAGGATTTTTTAATCTCTTCTAGCTCTTTAATCTTTTTATGCAGTTTCACTAAAACTTCTTTTGCATTATTTAATGTTGATTTAATTTCTGCTATTTCATTTGAATATTTTTCAAATTTTTTATGCTCTTCAATATTTGTTAAAGATTCAATCATGATTTTATCTAAATCATCTTCAACATCATCTAATCTATCTTTATGTTGATCTAGGACTGCATTAATTAATTTGAGTTGTTGTTCAATATTAATTTCTGCAATCTTTAAATTATATCGATTTGTATTACTTTTACCGAAATATCCCCACGCATATTTGGAAGATACTGCCAAGATGGCGATGATCGTAATTGCTGTGATAGGATTGGTAGTTGCAAGTGTGATTAAACTTTCCAATGTTTTTCTCCTGTTTATTTATAATTATTCTTTTTTTGTATAGGTTTTAAAATTAACATATAATAAAATATCTTTTCTAAACGAGGTTAAAATGGCGCCGAGTTGCAAGCACATATCTAATTTGATTGTTGTGAATAATGATTCGCATACAACCTATTATGACATGTTTGAATCATATGATCAAGAGTTCTTTAATAAAAGAAACGAATCATTAAATATTCGAGTTTATAAGAAAAAAATTGATGAAAATAAACTAAATAACTTTATAACTTCATTTTTAAATGGTGAAGTAATGTATGCACAAAAGCATTTTGATGAGCTCTTTCTTTTAAAGGATTCGTTGGATGAGAATGAAGTTAAATATAGAATTCGTCAAATAATTCAAAATGAAATTAACAATCATAATTATGAATTCACACAATTTGGTGAGTTAGTTTTAAATGATTTCTTATTTCATAAGACTTTAACTTATGCTCGTTTACTTGAAAATAAAATAACACATTATAATATTGAAGATGATGCATTAGAATCACTGACTAAAAGCTATATTAATCAAAAATATGCTACATATCGTGATTGTAACATTATGATGTATATTCATTACGAGTATTTGGTTGATGTTAGAGAAAAAGAGTCTGTACTGAATCGTGAAGTGCTGATTAAAAAATTAGATGAAAAATATCGAGATAGAATTCTTGCTTTATTCCAAAATGTACAGATTGCCCCAAAATTAGGGCAGATAGCAAAGGTAAATAAGGATATAAAGAATAAGCTTTATGAACTTAAAAAAGATGACGAAGTATTAGTATTACATAAATCAGCTTATTATAATAAAATGAGATATAGTGTCATTACTAATAATGGTCGTGCTTTATATTTGATGGGTAGTTTATTAAGAACATTACCTTCAGCTGAGCAAACGCCTGATCGTATTAATCAATTTAAATTTGCCAGACAAAATAAATTGAAAGAAGAACAAGTACAAGGGTATCCAATCATTGGAAAGGTCTTTCATGTAGAATCAAAATATTTTGCTATTGAAACAGTTGAGAGAAGGTATGTGCGTATTCCTTATTCTATAATTCCAGATGCAGGTCGACACTTTGAGATAGGGCAGTTTGTTGATTTGTTTGTTCCCAAATGGTTATATGAAAAATATTACAATTAATTATGAAACAACAAGATTCCGTTCAAATTTTAAAAGAAAAGCTTTCACAATCCATTTACGGATTAAGTGATAAAAAAGCGTTACCAATTGCTGAATATGTTTTATTTTCGTCATTAGCAATGATGAGAGGTAGAAATAAGAATCCTATCATTCATGATGCAGGTTCTATCTCTACAAAATATGTACAAGAAACATTTAAAATAGGACATGGATTATGTGCCAAGATTCTAGATTTTTGCTTTGATAGAGGTGAAGAATATAGAACGGGTGCTTGTAAGCCATCAAAGCCGAAAGGATGGATACGTGAATTAACATTAGATTATGTGTCAGAAAAACAAAACCCAAACCAAAACTTATTATTATCAACCAATAATTTCGTTGTATTTCCAACACAAGGTAACTTTTATATTGAATTTCAATTGCCAATTGAAAATTTAAAAGAAGCTATGAAGCAGGCGAAATTATTATCAAATGAGGATGAATATCATACATATGGTCCTGACGAAGGCAAGCTAAAGAATAACCGTGATGAATATAAATTAGCTGAAATTTATTTGGCAGCAGGTTTAAGTCGTAACGGTTATTTTTGTGAAAGATATGAATATAAAAATTGTGGCAGAATATATCAACCTGGATATGGCTTTCAAAATATGAAAAAAGTTATTAGAAATCTAGCATTTAAAGGTTTTTATAATGTTGATATTAATTCATCATTTTTCAGAATGGCACACGATTTATATCATGATCAATGGGGTGAAGAATTAAAGAGCATCATCTCAGATTTGCTTGATAATAAAGATGATTTCTACTCTAAAGTAAAAGATGCGAAGGAGTTTAAAATAAATTTATTATCAATTCTATTAGGCTGTAATAATTTTGATATCATTCATTCATCACCTTTAATTTCAAAATTAAATCAATTATTAAATGATTGGATGACAGCTCCAAAAAGAAGAAAAACATTAGCCAATGATCTCTTTCATAAAGAGCAAGAATATGTGCAAAATATAATACAACAAATTCAAGAAATACCTCACGTCTTAATTCATGATGGTTTTATAGTGCAAAATCATTATCAGCTTGATGAAAAAATATGGTCTGTTAAACAACTTTAGTATATATAATTAAAAAAAACAAATAACTTAAAAGCAAGAAATAATATAATTTATGAATCAAGAAAATAAGCAGCAGCTTTACATGATCACAGAAAAACAAAAAACTGCGATTAATGTTTTAATGAAGGTTTTGAAAGAAGCAGTTGATAGAGATGCATTCGAAACAAATGAAATACAAAAAATCCAAAAAATGATAAACCAATTAATAAAGTTTGATATGTGAGATGATATGAAAAAATATTTTTTAATATTGCTATTGGCAAATAATCTTTGTGCACAGTCTTTTGAATGTGATAATAATTTCGAAACATGCGGAACACCAGAACAATCAGGAGGTGGCGGTGGAGGTGGTGGTAGTATTTTAATTAATAATACTGACTTAGGTGATAGCTATCAAAATGCTGATGATTTTGATGATGATGGAATTGAAGATAATGAAGATAATTGTCCACGTATTAGAAACAGAGATCAATCTAATTCTGATAATGATTTATGGGGTGATGCCTGTGATAACTGTTATCGATTATCTAATGAATATCAAAATGATTTAGATGGCGATGGATTGGGTGATGCCTGTGATTCTGATTTAGATAATGATAATATTGATAATCTGTCTGACAACTGCGAAATTATTACAAATTCTAATCAGTCTGACATCGATAAAGATGGTATAGGTGATGCTTGTGATAAAGATATTGATGATGATTCAATTCCAAATGAGGATGACGAGTGTCCTTTCGAAAAATCTCAATTAACAGATTGTAGTAAGGATTTTGATCAGGACGGTATACAGGATTATTATAGTGATAACTTGTTTGAAGATAATTGTAGAACTGTATATAATCCTGAACAAGTTGATTCTGATGAAGATGGTAAAGGTGATTTATGCGAAGTTGACGATGATAACGATAGTATCATTGATAATTTAGATAATTGTCCAACATATGCAAATATCGATCAGGAAGATGAAGATAAAGATGGTTTAGGTGATGAGTGCGATCCTGCATATTGTTATGTATTATTCAATAATGAAGATGAATGTTTAGATCCAAGCGCAAATTTACAAATTTATTCACCAAGTATATTGGTAAGTAAAGAAGATAAAATTAAGTTAAGATTATTCATAAATAGGGAAAATCAAAAATTTAAAGTTAAATTCTTTATAATCAGTAAACCTATATCTTCAAAGGCAAAAATTTTAAATAATGTACAGGAAGTAAATGAATCTAAAAATTTTGAATATAAATTTAATAATGATTCATATATTAACTTAGATAAAAAAGGTGAATATGTATTAAAGGTTGTTGTTGAATCAAATATTGATTATATTACAGGTGAAACAAATATTATTGAAGAATACCAGTTTAGAGTTGTAAAAGAAATTACAAATCAAACGGTCGTTTCATGTAATCAAAGCTCATATTATGAATATAGTTTATTATTATTAATGGTTTCAATTATGTTAGTAATTCAATCATTTGGAAAATGTCATAAAAGATGACTAATTAATTTTCTAAGTTGACTTTCTGTCAGGATCTTATTACCTAAAATATATTTTCTTTCTTGTCTTATAATTGAAGATAATTTTTTAAAAATTCCTGGTTGCGTATCTTTTTGAGATGATTTTTCTAGTATTTCGAACGGTATGTTTCCAAATACTTCTTTAAGTCTGATACTAAAGCCTTTGTTTTTTAAAAGTATAGGTAATGCATTATGTACAAATTCAGGATTTTTATTATAAAAATCTGTAAAATTATTAGAATAATCGCCTGAAGATAAAATCACAAAAAAACTATTTAAAAATTTTTCTATAAAATCTCGAGATGGTTGACCCCATCTTTCAAATTTAAATGGACTTTGACTTTCATTAAGAATTGAATTAAGATATTGTTTAAATGATGCTTGTTCCATCCATTCAGAAGGTATTAAAAAATTTCGATGATTTGTACGTATTAAACTTACCATTGGTAACGCGTCATCAACCTCTTGCAGGAATTTATTAAATTCAGAGAAATTTGAAAATAACTTTAATAACAATTCCTGAGTCATTGCTTGAAAATTAGCCATTGGAATATTTTCATTAGGTCTAGTTAAATCATCAATAATTGAAAATGCATAATCTTCGTTACCTAAACGCTCATTAAATTGTATTTGATAATTTAGAAATTGCTTTAACTCGTTAGTATCCGCTTTTAATTTATCAGCCAAAGGAATAAATGCAAAAAAATCAGATAAACCTGCGACATATTCATTACCTACATATTCGTCTTCACTATAGTCATCATCATCATCTTCATCGTCATCTAAATCGTCATCATCATCTAAATCGTCATCATCATCATTATTTTTATACACGTGTATAATTTTATCCATGATCTTCTTGTATAAATTAAAATTTAAACCATTTGAAGAAGGATCTAACGTTTTAATAAAATCACGGGCAGACAATCGATATTCAGACATGTTTTTCAGTTGTGATTCAAGATAAGGATCCCAAAAATTATTAAAATCATTTAAATGATTTTTAAAATATTTAGAATCCATAAATTTCAATGAAACGCCACATTCTGTAAAATATCTAACGTCTTTATCAATAATAGCTATAATTTTAGGGTTAGGTGTGTATTGCTTTAAAAATTCAGGATCCTTATACAAATCTAAAATAGTTTCTATTTGCTGTTTAATTGAAACACGACCGTCTTGGGTTCGACCAATGGTATTCATATTAACACCAGCAGCAAATTCAGCTGAATTTAAACCGCCAACATACGCGTATTTATCAAATGGATTTCGTCCTGCAACCTTTTCAATTATGATGTCCAACATTTCCTGTGTCAGACCAAGCGGACCAAATTTATCTAATATCGTTTGTTGTATTCTATTATCTTCAAAATTAGAACCTTCACGTATGATTGATTTGTTCTCAAAACTAACTGTTGTATGACCACCACATATTAACGAATAATCTTTACCATTACTTTTTCGGGAAACTTTCGTAACGCCAATACAGAATTTATTTACGCCCTGAATATCGTTCTCAGGCAAGAAATAAAATAATGTTGTACCACCTCTCATAAAATATGAATTAAACATATTTGAATTATCAGGAAAAGAAGTACACCAACTTAAAAAATCAGGATCTTCACCATATTTACGACGATCCAATTTAGTTAAGACAACCTGCTGACCTTGTGCATTTGTTCTAGCCCAAAAGATTGAAGCAGCCGTAGTTGTGGGTACAACACACAATAATCCATTCATCTTATGATCTGGTGTATCAAATAGATATTGCGTTTGTGAAGTTTTAATTAATGAAATATACGAAGGGTTGCTAAATGAATTCAAATTTTTAGGGCCAGTAAATTCATAAATACTTTCATACGCTTGCTTTAACTCTTCAAAGCCATTATATCCATCTGCAATAAACTTATTATAAACAGGCGCAACATTCTCATTACTTCTAAAATCATATAATGCATTTATATAAATAATCATTTCACGAATATGTTCAGCTACGTCAAATTCAGGATCATTTTCAAAAGATAAAAATTCATCAAAGCATAATTTTATACAGTTGAAAAATGGTCCACGTTTGCTGAGGTCTTCATTAGCATAAAAAGTTTTAAATTCTTCATTCGATAATTCCCAGTAAGACTTGTAATCTTTTCCTAACAAGACCTGACCAGGGTGTTTCATTAATTCACCTAACTTAACCTGTGGTGCTTCTAATAATAATTCTCTAATGTAATTTTCTAATAACATTTATAAATAATCCACCTTTGATAT